>OFMK01000035.1_pt1 | contig 129907 bp, 132 predicted proteins | sample 1541781 | NCBI WGS metagenome assembly OFMK01 (sample SAMN04209250, study PRJEB22552) | human gut metagenome | biome: gut; material: feces | host: Homo sapiens | place: USA: Oklahoma
TAGAGCAGAGGACTGAAAATCCTCGTGTCGCTGGTTCGATTCCGGCTCTGGGCATCCCAAAAGTTCTGATTTATATCAGGGCTTTTTTCGTTTTTCACAAAAGACTGTGCTACTCCTTAAAATGTCTTGGAATATCCACGGTGTGTATGATAAAATAGGATAAAATGAGGCTTAATAATAATTTATGAAATATCCTATTTTTGAAAAATTAAGACAATTAGATAAAGAAGGATTGTATCCGTTTCATATGCCTGGGCACAAAAGGAAGAAACAGGACATTATGAGAGAGGGATCTCTGTTTGCGCTTGACACTACAGAGATCAGCGGCTATGACGACCTGCATCATCCGGAAGGGATGATTAAAGAATCAATGGAGTATATCAAACATATATATGGAAGTAAGGAAAGTTATTTTCTGATCAACAGCACCACCGGAGGTATTTTAGCTTCTGTGACTGCGTCCTGTCGGCTGGGGGATAAGATTCTTATCAGCAGGAATTGTCACAAGTCCGTATATCATGCAATTTCCATGCTTGGATTAAGGCCGGTTTATTTATATCCCAAAATAGAGCAGAATATTTGTATGGGGATTACCAGAAGCCAGGTGCAGGACATCCTGAACAGGGAAAAAGGCATTAAAGCCGCTGTTATCGTTTCTCCCACTTATGAAGGGATCGTGTCTGATATCAGGCAGATTGCCGAGGTTCTTCATGAAGAGGGGATTCCCCTGATCGTGGATGAAGCTCACGGAGCACATTTTGTATTTCACAGTGGATTTCCCGAGAGTGCGGTATCTCAGGGAGCAGACGCAGTGATCCAGAGTCTGCACAAGACACTGCCTTCCCTTACTCAGACCGGACTTCTGCACATATGCAGTTCCAGGATAGGCACCAGGGAGATTCAGCAGGCTTTATCTACGTTTCAGAGCAGCAGTCCGTCTTATATTTTGATGGCAAGTATTGATTACTGTGTCAGGAAATGTGCAGACAGGCCGGACTTGTTTGATGACTATGTTCAGAATCTAATGGATATCCGGGCCAGACTTAAACATATGAGAAATCTGAAGCTCTTAAGGACAGATGATCCGGGGAAAATCGTTGTTTTGACCGGAGATACAAAGATTACCGGCAAAGAGCTGTTTCATATTTTGAGGAGTGAATATGGGATCGAGCTGGAGATGTCCGAAATATCCTATGTCACGGCTATGACGAGTATTTGTGATACAAAAGAGGCGTTAGGTAAATTGTGTGAGGCTTTTCTGGAGACAGATGAAAGCCTGTACCATGTCCCAAATCCGGGACAGGCTGTTATTCCGGCTGCTGAGCAGGTTATGACGCCTTATGAGGCAAAGATCAGGGGCAGGAAGCTGGTGTCTCCGTACGAAGCGGTCGGAGAGCTCAGTGCGGAATTTATATTTTTATATCCTCCGGGTATACCGCTGGCGGTGCCGGGAGAGAGAATTTCAGAGGAAATAGTGCAGAAAATGAAGGAGTACCGGGAACAGAAGATGAATTTGCTCGGTCTGTCAGAAGGCCGGATTTACATAGTGGATGAAAGGGTTTGAGATGGGAATATTTATAACGATGGAAGGGCCGGACGGTGCCGGAAAATCGACACAGATTGATTTATTAAGAGTCTACTTATTGCAGAAGGGGTATGATATAATAGTATGCAGGGAACCGGGAGGCACGGTTATAAGCGAAGCGATCCGTGAAGTGATCCTCAACCGGGATTATAAAAACATGGGACATATGACAGAACTTCTTTTGTACGCTGCGGCCAGGGCCCAGTTAGTAGAGGAAGTCATACAGCCTGCTCTGGACCAGGGAAAAGTAGTCATCTGTGACCGCTTCATAGAATCTTCGGCCGTATATCAGGGAATTGCAAGGGGACTGGGTGTTGATCTGGTATATGAAGTAAACCGTTTTGCAGTGGGAAATACTATGCCGGATATAACGCTCCTGCTTGATGTGGATGCAGAGACCGGCATCGGAAGGAAGAAACAGCAGGCAGAGCTGGACCGTATGGAATCAGAAAAGCTGGAATTTCACAGGAAAGTGGTGGAAGGATACAGGCTGTTAGCCGAAAGAGATAAAAACAGAATGGTTAAAATAGACGGGAGAAACTCCATTGAGGAAATTCACCGTCAGATAAAAGTAGCAGTTGATGATGCCCTGACGAGAGAGACAAAACAGACGTAAGGCAGGGGATTGATTTCATAGGGATGGAAGAGGATGAGATGAAGAGTTTTGATAACGTGGTTGGACATAAGAAGATCATACAGCATTTTGAAGAAGCCATTCAGACCGGACAGATTTCACATGCATATTTACTGAATGGAGAAGACGGATCAGGAAAGATGACATTGGCAAAAGCCTTTGCGAAAGCGCTGCTCTGTGAGAAACATGAGGGGTGCGGACAATGTACGCCGTGCCGTCAGGCGGATACGGGAAACCATCCGGATCTGATCTATATAACACATGAAAAATACGAGATCCGCGTAGATGAGATCAGACAGGGGATCAATGAGACCATAGACATTAAGCCGTACAGCAGCAATTATAAAATATATATTGTGGACGATGCAGACCGTATGAATGTAGGGGCTCAGAATGCACTGTTAAAGACGCTGGAAGAACCGCCGGAGTATGCAGTGATCCTGCTTCTTACAAACAACAAAGACCGTCTGCTGGAGACAATATTGTCCAGATGTGTATGTATGTCTCTGGGAACTGTCCCGGAAGATCAGATCAGGGATTACCTGAAGGAACATACTCAGGCAGATGAGGATATGATTGAGTTTGCAGTATCATTCTCACTGGGTAACCTTGGAAAGGCTGTCCATGTGGCTGAGACTAAAGAGTTCCACGAGATGCTGAATGAAGCGTTGGGAATGCTTGGTTATATACATCATATTGAACTTCATGAGATGATTTCTTATTTAAAGACATTGACAAAATATAAAGAACAGATTTATGATTTTCTTGATATTATGACAGACTGGTACAGGGATATGCTGATCCTCAAGACAACGGGATCTGTGAATCTTCTGATTTTCAAGGACAAGTACCGCCAGCTCAAAGAGCAGGAAATATATATTACATTTGAAGGACTTACCCACATCATGGACGAGATTCAGAAGGCCAGAGTACGCTTGAATGCGAACGTGAATTTTGAAGTGACGATGGAAATGTTGCTTCTAACGATGAAGGAGAATGGAAAGGTATGGTAGAAGTAGTTGGAGTGCGGTTCCGTACTGCCGGGAAAGTATATTTTTTTGATCCAAAAAAGTTTGACATAAAACAGGGAGACCATGTGATTGTGGAAACTGCCCGCGGCGTGGAATACGGCAGAGTTGTAACGGACAAAAAGAAAGTGGACAAGGAAGCCGTCTCTGACGAGTTAAAACCGGTTCTTCGGATTGCAACCAGAGAAGATAAAGATGCAGCACTGGAAAATCTGAAGAAAGAGAAGGAAGCTTTCTCTATCTGTTCACAGAAGATCCGGGAGCACAAACTGGAGATGAAACTGGTAGCTACCGAGTATACGTTTGACAACAATAAAGTCCTGTTTTACTTTACCGCGGACGGCCGTGTGGATTTTCGTGAATTGGTGAAAGACCTGGCATCTATTTTCAGAACAAGAATCGAACTGCGCCAGATCGGTGTGAGAGATGAGGCAAAGATGCTCGGCGGGATTGGAATCTGCGGACGGGCACTGTGCTGCAGTTCTTATCTGTCGGAATTCATTCCGGTCTCCATTAAGATGGCAAAGGAACAGAGCCTGTCTCTGAATCCCACTAAGATTTCAGGGGTCTGCGGGCGACTGATGTGCTGTCTGAAAAATGAGCAGGAGACATACGAATACCTGAACAAGAAACTGCCGAACATCGGAGATGCAGTGAAAACATCGGACGGCCGCACTGGCGAAGTGCAGCGGGTCAATATACTCAGACAAAATGTGAAGCTGATCGTAGAAGATGACAACGGCGATAAGGAAATCGTGGAGTACAAGCTGGATGATTTGAATTATCATCCGAAAAATGCGAGAAAAAGACGGGGAAAGGGCAGCCACAAGAATCATGAGAGCTAAACTTGGAGACGGAGAGCGATTGGATGATCTGGGTATAAAGGGATATCAGATCATCCAGAAAAAAGACGGTTTCTGTTTTGGAATGGACGCGGTTCTACTGTCCTCTTTTGTCAAAGTGAAGAAAAACGGTAATGTGCTGGATCTTGGCACAGGAACTGGGATTCTTCCGATCCTCATGGAAGCCAAGACGCCCGGAAGACATTTTACCGGGCTGGAAATCCAGAGTGAGATGGCCGAGATGGCAGCAAGAAGTGCTGCATTAAACGGGCTGGAAGAAAAGATAGAGATCGTAGAAGGTGATATTACGAAGGCTTCTGCGATTTTTTCACATGACAGCTTTGATGTCATTACTTCAAATCCGCCTTATATGGTGCATGATCATGGCTTCAGGAATTCAAATGATGCGAAAGCCATTGCAAGACATGAGATCCTGTGCAGATTCCGGGATATTTCCGGTGCTGCCAGAGTCCTTTTAAAACACAGCGGAAGTTTGTTTTTGGTTCACAGAAGCTATCGTCTTTCTGAGATCCTTAACTGTTTGAGCAATGACGGACTGGAGCCCAAAAGAATCCGGTTTGTTTATCCTTACAGGGAAAAAGAATCCAATATTTTTTTGCTGGAAGCAGTAAAAGGAGGGAAGTCCAGGATGAAGGTCGAACCGCCTTTGATCATCTATGAAAAGCCCGGACAGTATACGGAAGAAATTTATAAAATTTATGGATGGAAACCAGAGGAGGTTTAAATGGCAGGGAAATTATATTTATGTGCAACGCCTATCGGCAATCTGGAGGACATTACATTCCGGACACTGGAAACGTTAAAAGCTGTAGATTTGATCGCTGCGGAAGACACACGGCACAGCATTAAGCTTTTAAATCACTTTGATATTAAGACAAAGATGACGAGCTATCACGAGTACAACCGTGTAGAAAAAGCCCGTTATCTTGTAAAGCTTCTGGAGGATGGAAAAAACATTGCACTAATTACGGATGCAGGAACACCGGGCATTTCAGATCCGGGAGAAGAACTGGTGAGACAGTGTCATGAAAACGGCATTCAGGTAACGTCCCTGCCGGGTGCATGTGCCCTGATCAATGGACTGATTATTTCAGGACAGCCAACCAGAAGATTCTGTTTTGAAGCATTTCTGCCGCCAGATAAAAAAGAGCGCGCCATGATCTTAGAACAGCTGAAGGATGAAACACGGACGATTATTTTGTATGAGGCTCCCCACAGGCTGTTAAAGACTTTGGAGGAACTTTACAGCACGATGGGGAATAGGAAAATGACGGTCTGCAGGGAACTGACAAAGAAGCATGAAACGGTATTTGTTTCTGAGATGGAAGAGGTCATCTCCTATTATACCGAACATCCGGCAAAGGGTGAGTGTGTTCTGATCATTCAGGGAAGAACATTGGAGGAACTGAAAAAGGAGAGCCAGGAGCAGTTTCAGGAACTCGATTTGATGGAGCATATGGAACGCTATTTAGGGAAAGGCCTCTCACAAAAAGAGGCTATGAAACTGGTGGCCAAAGACCGCGGAGTAGGAAAAAGAGACATTTATCAGGAGCTTCTCCGGTATAAGAAATAAAATAACATCAAAAAAAGGACATATCATCCAGCATATGTCCTTTCACTATATCCCACTGCTTTATTCTGCAACATTTAAACCAGCAAGTTTCGCCAATTCAATGATAGAACTTTTTGACACTTTCTTGCCTTTGTACTCAACGAGATCATCCATTTCGCCAGTAAAGATGTCTGCTGGATTGTACTTTTTCAATATGATCGTATCTTCGTCAACGAAGATCTCAAGGGGATCCCTCTCATTCACATCCAGATTACGTCTTAACTCAATTGGTAAAGTAATACGTCCCAGCTCATCAAGCTTTCTTACAATACCTGTACTCTTCATATTCGCTTCCCTCCTTGCAAATTAGTAAACTACTATACCTAACAATATCATACCTCACAAAGCTTGTCAAATCCGGGCTTTGAAGCATATTCTTATGGGGAAAAGAATAGGATACACTAAGAACGAAAAAGGAGTTTTCCTTTGATCAATTATATATGGAGTATTTTAATCTTAGCAGGTATATTAATAGGAAGTATAAACGGTAATCTGAATGCCGTATCAGACACGATTCTGGATTCTTCTAAGGAAGCTGTACAACTCTGTATCCTGATGTTCGGGGTCGTGGGGGTATGGTCCGGGATTATGAACGTTGCAGTCTCCTTAGGCCTTGTAAAAAAGCTTGAGAGACTCATAGCGCCCTTTTTAAAGCTTCTGTTTCCGAGGTTGAGGGATAAGGAGGCAAAGGAATACATCAGCACGAATATCGTGGCTAATCTTCTGGGACTTGGATGGGCCGCAACACCGTCAGGGATCAAGGCAATGAAGGCCCTTGACAGGATCAATCCGCACAAAGGTGTCGCCACCAGGGAAATGTGTATGTTTCTGATTCTTAACATTTCATCTTTACAGCTGATTCCGGTCAACATCATCGTATTCCGAAGCCAGTACGGAAGTGTGAATCCGACCGCGATTGTTGCGCCGGCCATTGTTGCAACCTTTTGTTCCACGATCGTAGGAATTCTCTTTGCAAAGATCATCGAGAAATTTCAGAAAAGCACTTGATTTTTAGAGACAATTTGTATATGATGAGAATATAGGTTTAGAAAGAGTAAAATAAATAGGCAAAGCTGCCGAAAGGCAGTGACGCAAAGCTAAAGGGGCTATATCGTATAGGGAGTATGATCGTGCCAGCCAGCTGCCTCATAAATTATTATTTATGTGTAGATTGAGAATCCGTTGGATACTCAGTCTTTTTTGTTTCAAATAATAAATGGGGGTATGAAAATGAGTAAAAAGGTAAGAAAAAGTCTTGCAGTTCTTGCGGCTTTTGTGCTGACGATATCATTTATCGCAGGGAATGGTGCGTTCACCAATGTCCATGCACAGGAGGCGGAAACAGAAACTGCATCAGAACAGATCACTTCTACAACAGAGGCTTCTTTAGCAACTGAGGAAACAGCTGCAATGGCCACAGAATCTGTCACAACAGAGCAAAAGGCCGCAACAGAGAGTAATACAGAAGCCGCAAAGGCCGAGAGCACTGCATCTGTCACAGCAATTCAGAAAAAAACAGCCGTAAAGTCCGTAAAACAGGGATCAGATCCTGTGGTGACAAACGGCGATTTCACCAAATACTTAACTAAATTTGCATTTACAGACCATTTAGGAAATCCGTTCACGGAGTCTCATCCTGTCACAAAAGACAGCAATGTGATCATCAGATATGAGTTCAAAATTCCGAATAAGGAAACCATTCAGGGAGGATCCACTTATATTCTGAAAATGCCGAACGTGTTCCAGTTAGATGGTCTCAGCGGCGCTGCGCAGAAATTAAATAAGCAACAGGCAGGCGCTGTAGAGGAAGTTCCGAACTGGACCGTAAACAACAATGCAACCATCACAGTAAAATTTCCAAAAACGCTGACTCAATCTAATATTGAAGGGTTCATGGAGATTAGCTGCAGCGTGGACGCAGATCAGTTAAAAGAAGAGACAATTATTTTCGATCTGGGACAACTTGAGGGATTCGGGCAGGAGTATCAGACTGACTTTAAACCGGAAGTGGAAAAGAAAAGCCCTGAAGTAGCGAAAAAGGGAACGCTGAACAGAGAAGACCAGACCATCACATGGACGGTCATTGCCACACCGGATAAGGGAGACAATAATCTGGAAGGATACACCCTGATAGATACGTTTGATAAAAAACAAGTCTTTGTAAAAGGTTCCGTGGAGTTAGACGGAACAAAAACTGCCGATCCGGAACTAACTGACAATGGATGGAACTATAAGTTCGGAAAGATCAGCAATGGTTCCCATACATTAACTTACAAAACAAAGCTTACGGATGAATTTTTTGAATCAGATTATAAGTCCAATGGTGCAAAAGATATGTCTGCCATTGCAGCTAATACTGTAACAATTAAGACAGGGGACAGTAAAGGTGAAGCTTCAGCCGATGCTTCAGTCCGGGTGGTAAGATATGCATTTTGGAAAGATAAAAATGCATCCAATAATATAGGATATGATGACGATGCAAAGAAGCCGTATCTTGGCTTTCAGCTGAAAGGTTGGTACGATACAGCGGGCAGAGAACTGCCGGTTACATTTACAGATAAGCTTCCAGAAGGAACCTCACTGATGGAGACAGAAGGACAGCTCACAGTGAAATATGGCAGCGGCAATGCAGTGAAACTTACAAAGGCAGCAGGAAGTACACCGGGTGAAAATGAATATACGTATGATACGGCAACACGAGAATTTAAAGTAACACTTGATCCAAAGTACAACAATAACTTTGTCTATGTCAATTATAAGATCTGGCTGGATACCGAGGCGGCTGTAAAAAAAGGAAGTGTAAGAAATACTGCAGTCATGACGGTTGGAAACCATGTAAGCATTTCTGATTATGAGGATTCCAGCTGGGGAAGCGGATATCAGAAAGGAAAGCTGGGACTTACAAAGTCAGGAGCCTTTGCAAGAGTTGAAGATGACAATACCATAAAATGGACAGTCACTGTCAATAACAATCCAACCAAAACAGTGAATGGAGACATTCAGTTTAAAGATGTGCTTCCGGAAGGGCTTGAATACATTGCCGGATCTTTTAATGCTAATTATAAGGGCAAGAATGAAAAAAATGTGCAGGTAAATGGAAACGAATTAATTTTTACTATAAAAGGATCTTGGAAAAAACAAATGCACGATCACATATACAACAAGGATTAAGGGCGGAGCCCTTCAGTTCACTCAGAATGCAAATGGGAACTCACCGGCTGTTTCTTTTAAAAACCATGTGTTTCTCGAATGGGATGGTAACAAACAGGATATTACGGGAACAGGTTCTGTAAATATCCAGACTTTCGTTTCCAAGAAGGGAAGTTATAACAGCAGCAAAGATGAATTCAACTGGACGATCTGGCTCAGGTCAAAGGGCATTTACATTCATAACATGGTTGTCACAGAGAAGCTTCCGGAAGGCCACAGACTCGTAGAGGGAAGCCTTAAATACGGAGATAAAGTTCTTGGGACAGAGAAGAGTGCAGATCAGCCTTACTATGAGGTCAGCGGTGATAGTATCATTATTTACTTCCCGGAACAAATGCTTCCGACAGACAAAAATGACATGACACTGAGTACCGTTACCGATGAGACAAAGGCTGAGACAAAACCAGAAAAGGTAAGTGCAGTCAATGAAGTGAGTGTACGGGCAGACGAGTTTAAAACAGAGCTGACAGCAAAAGCTGAAGTAAATGTAAGCTATACGCCAGATGTAGAAAAAACCACTTCTTATAAAAAAGGAAATTATGTAGAGTGGACCGTAAATGTAAATAAAAACCATGCGGTAATTACGAAACAGAAGGCCGAAATTACAGATCAGCTTCAGCCGGGACTGACTTACAGAGAGGGATCTGTAAAGCTGATCGATGTGACGGCAAACAATAAAGAGATTTCCGGAATGGATTCAGATTATGATGATGTTTCAGGTAAGATTGTGTTTACATTCCCGGATGGACTGGATTTAACTCACCAGTTTAAAGTCTTATTTATCACAGATGTCACATCTGCCACAGGAAATATTAAAAACACCGTTACCTTTGATGCGAGTGCCAAAGAGACCAAGGTAACCAGCGGCAGTGTCCCATTGATATTAAGCGGAATGAACAGCGGCCTGACAGGTGATAACATTCGTTTTATCTTAAACAAAACAGATGCAGAAGATAATGCTCCCTTGGAAAATGTTGAATTTCAGCTTTATGACCATAATAAGAATGAAGTTGGAAGTGTTATGAAAACAGATAACAAGGGAAGGATTGCTTTCGATGCAGGATTAAAATACGGCAACACCTATTATCTGAAAGAGACAAAGGCTCTGAACGATTATGTACTGGACGCAGCGGAGCACAAACTAGTGATCGGGGAGAAAGAATCCGACAGAGTACAGGTTCAGTTTGACGGAAGAGACTACACTTTCTCATTAGATGAAAATGGAACTCTGAACTTTGGTTTTACAATTACAAATGAAGCAAAACGAGGTTCCGTTCTCCTTAAAAAGGTGAGCAGCGAAGACGCCCAGACTCTTGAAGGAGCAGAATTCAGCCTGTACAAGGCAGACGGAGAGTTAGTGGCTCAGGGACTTAAGACCGATGCACAGGGTCAGATCAGATTTGACTATCTGAGGCTCGGAACTTATTATTTCCAGGAAACAAAAGCGCCGGAAGGCTACAATCTGGATGCGGAGACCAAATATGAATTCAGAATTAACGATCAGGCAGCAGAGACACCGGTAGTTGTCGAAGCTGAAAATGTACCTACAAAAGTTTCTGTCATCAAGCTGGATGCAGCGACGAAGAAAGCGCTGGCAGGAGCTGAGCTTCAGATCATTCAGATTCAGGAAGACGGATCAGAATTGATCGTTGAAGAGTGGACATCTGAAGAGGAGGCACACGCGGTCACAGGAAAGCTTATTCCCGGAGAAGAATATATTTTAAGGGAGACAGAAGCACCGTTTGGCTACGAACTTGCAGAGGATGTGAGGTTTACAGTGAATGCAGGGGGAGAACTGCAGACTGTGGAAATGTATGATGAGCCTTCACCGGAAGATCCATATTACGGTGGAGATGATGAAGAAGAATCTAGCACAAGTGAGACAACAACCACGACAACATATGAAGAACCTGAGGATGAAGATTCTTACTACAGAGAGGACAGTGAAACTGTCAAAACTTCTGAAGCTTCCAGCAAATCGGTGACTGAATCAAGGGTTTCCAGAACCGGAGACAGTTCACATACAGCTGTTTACGCCATAGTGGCTGTGTGTGCGGCAGGTGCCGTACTGCTGCTTCTCAGAAAAAAATATAAGAAGTAACCAAAAATAATCTAAGGATACCAGGAAAGCACGATTTGTTTCTGGTATCCTTTTTTATTATAATGAGTTCTATCAATCTTACCTGTTTTTGGCATATAGGACGAGGATGCATGTATATATTGTAATATAAAGTAATAAGGCGGGTGTGACTGTGATTGTTTCGCTGTCCGGCATTATTATCCCTTTAATTTTATTCATGATACTTTTGTATGGAATGATTTCAAAAAAAGAAATGTATCAGCCGTTTCTGGAAGGAGTCCAGGATGGATTTAAGGTAGTCATGGAAATTGCCCCTACCCTGATTGCACTGTTTTTAGCTGTGCAGATTTTCAGGACGTCCGGAGCGCTGGATCTTCTTGTATCCGTATTGAGTCCGGTGGGACAGCTTTTAAAGATTCCCAAGGACGTGCTTCCGGTAATCTTTGCAAAGCTGTTTTCATCTTCGGCAGCTACTGGATTCCTTTTGGATATTTTTAAGAACTTTGGCCCTGACTCAGCTCAGGGAGTCATGTCATCAATTATTTTAAGTTCTACCGAGACATGTTTTTATACAATGTCTATCTATTTCTCGGCCGTACATATCAAAAAGACCAGATACACCCTGGCAGGTGCTCTTCTGGCAACCTTCGCAGGAGTAATGGCCAGTGTATTTCTCACCGGGATGCATTAAAAACGGGAGCTGGAAAGATTTCCAGCCCCCGTTTTTAATTGTTTTTTGTCTCATAGTAATCCCGGAAATATTCCATGATCCGTATCAGAAGGCGTTCTTCCTCTTCGTCTAATCGGGAAAGTACATCTTCAAGCATCGCGCGGTGAAACTGACTGTGATGGTCAAAGGCTTCCTTTCCTTTGTCAGAGAGGGATATATAAACGATTCTGCGGTCCTGCTCTCCGCGCCTGCGGATTACATAGCCTTTTTTTAAAAGACTGTTTATGGCGATGGTCAGCGTACCTACCGTGATGTTCAGGGCCTTTGCGATGGAAGACATATTCTTCGGACTGCCGGTTCCGATCGCGTCGATGATATGCAGTTCTTTGTTGGAAATGTCTTTGAACTCCTCTGTGATGACCGCCTTTTCCTCCTGATAAGATATTTCATGGAAAAGGTTTACCACAATGTCATTCAGCTGCTCTTTGGTCACGGTAAGAATTCACCTCACTTTTATTTTACATGGTTGTGCGCTTCGCTGATTACTTTAGCCAGAGCCTCTTTTGCCTCAGTAGGAAGAGCATTGTATCCGCCGTCCTGTGTATCCTTTTCAAAGATGAAGTTCAGACGTTCTGTCATTCTTGCTTTCAGGGTATTGACATAAGTCTCATCATCAAAATCAGGGACATATCCTTCCACTTCGATCGTTTCCATGTTGCTGAACGGTCCCCAAGGTTTTAATTGGGCATTGCCCTCAACGATCTGTTCTAATACAGACAAAGTAACACCAGGAGTGATATCCTTGCCCATAAAGTCGCCGGTATTTAAGATATAACATTCTACATGGCGGTCCTTTACAAGGGAACGGAACTTGTTGTAATCATCCACAAGAGGATAAGTACGGAACGGGTTTGCATATGGTTCCACGACCAGACGGTTCGGGTCTACTCCAGGCGCCAGGCGTTCTGCGTTAGTACGCTTTGTGGCGAGGGTAGCGCCCATGACTGCAGCCAAATGTGAACCGTTGACTTTGATGATCGGCGGAATGGTAGGATCTTTCATAATCCAGAAAATGCCGTTAACTGGAGATTCAATCTTGTCTACACGGTTTGGAGACCAGAGTTTTGACTTGATAGCCCGGCCGTTGCCGTTCCGGATGTCTTCAGTGACAAGGACAACATCTCCTTTGTCATCTCTCGTGGCAGAACAGTTCTGTGCTGTGAGGAGATACCTGTTGTCTTCGCACCCGGTCGGGTAGTCTGAGGTCTTGTCAAAATAAGTAGGCTCCATAGCGATGGAAGAGCCGGTTTCGGTGTTGATGATAAAGGCATCGTCGTGGAGGACGGTGATATCATATTTATTATTGTGTACGGCGTGAGTCAGTGTTGATTTTCCTGAACCGGACAGGCCAAAGAAAGATGCAACATAACTGTGGTTCGGACTTAAACGATATTCTTTCTGTCCGCCGTGGCAGGAAGCGTAGCCGTTTCTATTGGCAATCGCCCAGGCGATGGTAAGAGTACCTTTCTTATGTTCTCCAAAATAGCGCATTCCAAGCAAAGCTGCACAGTTGGTCTGGGTGTTGAAGTAAGTAAGCCCAAGCGGATGTTCCGGATGGCTCCATTGAGGATCAGAGAAAATATAAATATCAGACTCGCTGCCGATGGCACGGGACTTTTTATACATTTTATTGTATTCATCAGACTCATACTGGAAGTTCAGCATCCAGGAGTACAGGATGTTTTCCTCTCCCTCCGGAATCAGAAGATGTGCCTTAACCATAAATTCAGGGTCTAAGCCGATATAGACTTCTGCGTGGTACATGGTCTTTTTGCGTGTATCGTAGATCGCATCCATCACTTTTAAATCCAGATCGTTAGTATCCACGTTCGGACTTCCCGCGATCCTTCTGGCTGCCGCACAGCGTCCGGTAACGGAGCCGTCGTTGAACAGCAGAACTTTTGTGTCTTTTTTCAGGCCGAACTCTTCTCCGCGGTAGACCGGCATGTCGGTAACAATGGTTCCCGGAGAATTTTTAGCAAGCTCATATGCCTGCTTCAGGTTTACAACCTCAATGACGTTGTTGCCGTAAAATGCGGCCTCAATGATGGAGCGGGTCTTTGAGAATCCCGGTTTTCCTTTTCCAATTTCGTCATGGGTGTAGCGTGCTTTTGTTGACATAATCTTTCCTCCTAAACTTATGTGTTTTGCAGGTACAAAGATCGTACCCGGATTTACAGGTTTTCGTCGATGCGCTGTCTGAGTATACGAAAGCTGTTAGGTCCGGCATCTAATATGATTTTATGAAAAACTTTTTCATCATAAGCATTTCCAGATTTCTCTTTATAATAATCTTTTAATTCCATGAACTCCAGATAACCGATGTAGTAGCATAAGTAATTGGCCGGATTCTGGATGACATAGCGGTAAAGGGCTTTCATACTGGAGGTACTGATGGTTCCGTACTGCTGCATATATTTGACTGCCTCGTCAGCACTCCATCCTTCATAGTTAACACCCATATCCACTCTGGCACTTAAGGCCATATTGTACAGATAATTGTCCGGCAGAAGCTTCTTTAATGGCTCAAGTTCCTGCTTCATATCGAGGTAACTGTAAGAGTCCATCTCCACGTAGGTGGCCCAGCCTTCGCTGTATCCCGGATAATCCAGAATATAACGGATCGGATGTTCTTTTTTGCTGTGGAAATAAGTGGTTTGATACAAATGTCCCGGATAGCCCTCATGAGCCAGCGTCGGATACAGGGATTCCTGGCCGGTCTGCGCCTTATTGATGTAAATGACATTTTTCTTATAGTCATCGATGGCAGGAATCATGTAAAAAGCCGGGCTTGAGTTTTCTTCCAGAGAAGAATGGACATATTTGATGTCACACTCCACTTCGGCTGCTGCAGGATACTTATCTTTTATTTTCTGCTTCAGCTGTGACAGAATTTTCGATGGTTTTCTGCTTGAATATTTATTCAGATCCAAATCTAAAAAAGCATGGTAGATGGAGGGATCTTCTTTTATGATCTCTGTCATCTCTGTTTGAAGGTAACGAAGGTGTGCTTCGGTGGCCTTGATCATCTGAGGAACGGTCTTGTCAGAGCCGGTTTTATAGGAGGCCAGAGCAGAATAATAGGACTTCCCATTTTTGAAATGGGCATAGCCCTGGTTGTTCTTTCCGTTTCCTTTCAGATTTTTCAAATCACTGTACAGATTCTCATAGGCCGGAATCACTTCTTCTAAGATCAGGCGGCGGTTTTCCTTCCGGTAATTTCTCTTTTGGTTGGTGCTGAGGCCCGAAACCGAATCGATGTTTGTGTTGAATACTTCGATCATGTAATTATGGTCGGTAGCCCTGGTGAAATCATTGATTTGTTTTAAGACGGCATCTGCATCCGCATCCGACATGAAATATCCCCGTTTGACCTGTTCCTTTTCGTAGCGGATGACCGTGTCGAAGTAGGAACCGACTTTGGAGAGCAGAGAAAGGTAGGTTTCTACATCTTCCCTGGTTCTTAAAGGGTATTCGCACAAAGTTACCGGAAGCTGGGCCTGGGAGCCGAGAGTAGGGCTTAAAACCGTCTGCAGATAGGGGTAAGGTGCGAGCTTTTGCTGGCGCTTAAAGTAGTCCATGAGATAATCATAAGACTGCTTCTGGCTTTTGGAGAGTTTTTTGTAGTTGAAACTCTCAAGCTTTTTTATCTCCTTCTTACATTGGGCTTCTGCCTGGTCAAGGACTTTTAAATCGATGCTGCCCAGATCGGCCTTTTTGGCTTTGATGCCGTAGCGTTCCGGATGTGCAAGGGTATAATGCAGATTGACCGTATTGGAATTGACGTCTTCCTTGAAAAGCTGGTTCAAATAGGAGTCAAACTTCTGCCGGTCCGATGCTTTGTCTTTGGTGGATTCTGATTCTTTCGCTGTGGAGGGATTCCCGGTGTCCGATCCTTTGGAACAGCCGGTGAATGCCACCATGACAGCCATGGTAAATGCAAGAAACTTACGATATGTATATTTATGCATAAGAATCCTTTCTGAATAGAATCTCTTAGATACTATTATACTATTTTTTCAAGGAAAAAAATAGACTATCTTTGCAAGATGTACTATAATAAAACACAGTATAATGCGAAATTGGAGGAGAAACATGAGCAAGGAACCATATTATATAACGACTGCGATTACTTATACATCTGGCAAGCCTCACATTGGAAATACTTATGAGATCATCTTGGCAGACAGTATTGCCAGATATAAGAGAATGGAAGGCTATGACGTATTTTTTCAGACCGGAACCGACGAGCACGGACAGAAGGTAGAATTAAAAGCGGCCGAGCAGGGTGTGACGCCGAAAGAGTTTGTGGACGACGTGGCAGGAGAGATCAAAAGGATCTGGGATCTGATGAATACTTCTTACGATAAGTTTATCCGCACAACGGACGCGGACCACGAAGCTCAGGTACAGAAGATTTTTAAAAAGCTTTATGAGCAGGGAGATATTTACAAGGGACACTACGAAGGACTTTACTGTACCCCATGTGAATCCTTTTTTACAGAAAGCCAGCTTGTAGACGGAAAATGTCCGGACTGCGGACGGGAAGTACAGCCAGCGAAGGAAGAGGCGTATTTCCTGAAGCTGAGCAAATATGCGGACAGGCTCATTGAGTATATCAACACTCATCCGGAATTTATTCAGCCGGAGTCCAGAAAAAATGAGATGATGAACAACTTCCTGCTTCCGGGACTCCAGGACCTTTGTGTGTCCAGAACTTCTTTTAAGTGGGGAATTCCGGTAGATTTTGATGAGGGGCATGTTGTTTATGTATGGCTGGATGCTCTTACCAACTATATCACAGGGATTGGATACGATTGTGACGGAGACAGCACAGACCAGTTTAATAAGCTCTGGCCTGCGGACCTGCACCTGATCGGAAAAGATATCATTCGGTTCCATACGATTTACTGGCCGATCATCCTGATGGCACTTGACCTTCCACTTCCGAAGCAGGTTTTTGGACACCCATGGCTTTTGCAGGGTGACGGAAAGATGAGCAAGTCCAAAGGAAATGTTCTGTATGCAGATGATCTGGCAGGGATGTTCAGTGTGGATGCCGTGCGTTACTTTGTCCTCCACGAGATGCCGTTTGAACACGACGGTGTGATCTCATGGGAACTGATGGTAGAGCGCATGAACTCTGATCTTGCGAATACGTTAGGAAACCTTGTGAACCGTACGATCTCCATGTCCAATAAATATTTTGACGGTATTGTAGAAGATAAGGGCGCTGAGGATGAATTTGACGATCAGCTCAAAGCTGTTGTCACAGGAGCGAGAGAGAAAGTACAGAAGAAGATGGATGTGCTCCGTGTAGCGGATGCGATGACAGAGATCTTCAATGTATTTAAGAGATGCAACAAATATATTGACGAGACGATGCCGTGGGTATTGGCAAAAGACGATGCCAAGAAGGACCGCCTGGCAACGGTTCTGTATAATCTGGTAGAAGGTATTTTAACCGGAGCCGCTCTGCTGGAACCATATATGCCGGAGACCTCAGCAAAGATTTTAAAACAGCTGAATGCCGAGCCGAGAAGCTTTGAAGATCTGACTTCATTTGGACATTACAAGAGCGGTACGAAGGTGACGGAGAAACCGGAAATTCTGTTTGCACGTCTGGATGAAAAGGAAGTTCTTGAACAGGCAGAAGAGCTGATGAAAAAACAGCAGCAGGCACTTACAGATCCTGTGATCGACATTGAACCGAAAGAAGAAATCACGTTTGATGACTTCGGGAAGATGCAGTTCCAGGTCGGTGAGATCATTGCCTGTGAGGAAGTGAAGAAGTCTAAGAAGCTGCTCTGTTCCCAGGTACGCGTGGGAAGTGAAGTAAAACAGATTGTTTCCGGAATTAAAGCATACTACAAGCCGGAAGAGATGGTCGGCAAGAAAGTCATGGTATTGGTAAACTTAAAGCCTGCCAAGCTTGCGGGTGTGCTTTCTGAGGGAATGCTGCTCTGTGCGGAAAATGAAAAGGGTGAGCTGGCTCTGGTTGTGCCGGAGAAAGATATGCCGGCGGGAGCGGAGATCTGCTAGAGATATTGATAAAAGAAAAGAACCTTGTACAGACTGTGGCAGGGTTCTTTTTTGATAAAACATTGGAGATTTACAAATATTGTTATATTATTTAGGGAGAGCAGCTGTTAAAGGGTGGATGGCCTCCATATATATGATATATCATTAATTTAGAAAAGCCAAAAACCACCCTTATTACCTGGTCGTTATAAGGTGGTTTTTCATGTATTTTTGTAATGGCCATACCAGACAACTATTTTTTTAGCGAGAGAGGGGAAATATAGGTTATGATAGTTGAGATTACAGAAGAACTGGAAAGCGGGCTTACAGAAGCCGAACGGCAAGTGATAGAGTATATCAATCAACATGAAGATCAGTTTTTAAAGCTGACGATCACTGAACTTGCCGAAAAGAGTTTTACCTCTCCTCCGACTGTATCAAGGGCTGTCAGAAAGTGTGGGTATAACGGTCTCTCGGAGCTACGCTATAAACTTTCTGCAATGATAGAAGATATGGTGGAGGGAGAGATTGTCAATGAGATTTTTCAGAAGTCTGTCACAGAGTGCATGAAAACCATTGAAATACTGAAAGCGGAGACGATCCTCAAGGTAGTGCGTTTTATTAAGACGGCACAAAAGATTTATATTATTGCAAGAGGTTCTACCGCATGGATTGCCAAAGATGTGGAACTGCAGCTTCAGCTGCTCGGGTATAATGCATATATGCTGTCAGATTCAGAGGTTATGAAAAAGTCGGATAAACTGTTCAGGCACGGGGATCTGATCATTATTTTTTCTATAAAAAACAGTACACCGGAGCTGTTGTTGACTGCCCAAAATGCGAAGAAGGTAGGTGCAAATGTGGTGACCTGCTGCTGCCTGCCAAAGACAGATTTAGAAGATTATTCAGACTTGTCTGTCCTGGGATATAACCAGAGAAACAAGACCATTGAGGATTTTGATATCGTATCCAGGCTGCCACTGCAGATCATTGCAAGAACGCTGATTGATTATTTAAATCTTTAAGTTTAGACTTAAATAGAAGTTTACAATTATTACTAAAATGGGTATTATAAAGGCAGTAAGAAAATTGAAGTATGTCCACTGTGACAAAAAAACCCCGGAGAGGACTGGTCTCCGGGGTTTTTGTTAACTGTCTTTTCTTCTATGATCCAGCCATTTATGGATGTAGTAAGTAAATAAATAGATGTAACACTAGAGTGTGAAAAGGAAATTACTGGATTTTCACATTCTTTTTTTATGCAAAAACATTCATTTTTCCTATATTTCAACGGATATACATCGACAGAGACAGCCTAAACAAGAAAACATTTTCAGCCATGCCCTGCTATGATGAATTTATAAAGAAAAAGGAGGAGCGGGAATGGTTGGAATATTGATCGCAACCCATGGATGCTTTGCGGAAGGATTGTTAAATGCAGTGGAGCTGATTGCTGGAAAACAGGAAAAGGCGAAAACGATTGGACTGTATCACGGAGACGGAATAGAGGAACTTGAGCAGAAGATCAGAACAGCAATAAAAGAACTTGATGATGGGGACGGAGTGCTGGCTTTTGTGGATATCCTTGGAGGAAGCCCATCCAATATGGTGATGAAATGCATGGCAGATATGAAGAACTTTAAAGCCATTGCAGGTGTCAGTATGGGAATGGTGGTGCAGGCGGCTATGATGAGGGATCAATGCAGTTTAGATGAGCTGACTGATCTATGTGAGGAAGCAGGGAACCAGCCGGTTGTGCTTCTGCATAAGCAGTATGAAGAAATGCTCAATGACACAGATATGGATGAGATTTAGGAGGAAACAAAATGCAGGGAGTTGTTTTGACAAGAATTGATGACAGGCTGATTCACGGACAGGTAATGACATCGTGGCTGAACTTTACAAGTGCCAATAAAATTATGGTGATCGATGATCAAACGGCAGCAGATCCGTTTATGAAGACGGTATTAAAAAATGCTGTTCCCGGCAATGTTGGCCTCGGAGTATTTACAGCAGAAAAGGCAGCCGCAAGGCTTAAAAAAGGATTCAAGCCTGATGATAAAGTAATTATTCTGGTTAAGTATCCGAAAACAATTTTAAAACTCATGAAGCAGGGAATAGAGTTCGATCATTTAAATATCGGCGGCATGGGAGCAGGCAGCGGGCGGGAAAAATTTTATAAAAATATTTCAGCCTCAGAAAAAGAACGGGAGATTTTAAAGAAGATTGTTGACAGCGGATGCCGCACAGAAATCCAGATCATCGCGGAAGACGCAAAGGTAGATGTAGCAAAGCTGTTATAAAAGAAAGGTGGAAAAATTATGAGTATTTCAGTTGTTCAGGCAGTTCTCATCGGAATTGTGTATTACCTTGGAATCAATGGTACCCCGTGGTTAACCCTGCTGGGTAGTACCATTATCCAAAAACCATTGGTATCTGGTGTTTTAGTAGGATTTATTTTGGGAGATCCGGTTCAGGGAGCCATCATCGGTGCGGCAATTCAGCTTCCGTTTATTGCTTATATTTCAGCAGGAGGGGCACCTCCCACGGATCCGGGTCTTGCAGGAACATTGGGAACGGCCTTAGCTATGGTGGCGGGAGTTAAACCAACGGCAGCTATCGCACTGGCAGTGCCCATTGGTCTTTTGGGAACCATTATCTGGGTCATTCATATGACAGTTGATGTGTTCTTTGTACATATGATTGATAAAGCGGCAGAAGAAGGAAATATGAAAAAAGCCAAATTTCTTCATATTGTACCGCCTCAAGTATTTGCTTTCATTATCGGATGTATACCGGTAGCCCTTGGATGTTATTTTGGATCTGATGTGGTCACAAACATCATTCATGCTCTGAGCGGCCGGCCGCTGCAGGCTTTGGAAGTCATTGGCGGACTGCTGCCGGCCATTGGTATTGCCATGAATCTGAGAGCGATCAGTAAACCTGGAATCCTGTTGTGGTATGTGCTTGGATTTATTATCGCAGTATATTTGAATCTGGATACTATGCCGATCGCCATCATCGCAGGTATTGTTGCTTATATTTACACTGGGGTGGTAGCTCTGGCAGAGGAAAAGCAGACGGCAGCAGCAACAGCAGGAGCAGACAGTTTCGACGATGATTTTGATGACGATTTCGAATAAAGGAGGGAAATAAAAATGGCAGAAGATAAGAAAATCCACTTAAGTAAAAAAGACGTGCTGAAGGCGTTTTGGAAATGGACCTTTTTTTCACACTCAAACTATAACTATGAACGTCTCCAGGCCAGCGGTGTTCTTCAGTCTATGTCCCATCTTCCGGAAAAATTATATCCTGGGGATAAAGAAGAACAGCAAAAGTTTATGGAACGCCATATGTCATTTTATAATACAGAGCCTCACTTTGGAGGAATCATCAATGGAATGGTTGTGGCAATGGAAGAAGAACGTGCCAATGGTGCAAATGTTACAGATGACGCTATTAATAGTGTAAAAACAGGTCTGATGGGACCTATGGCAGGAATAGGTGATACTCTGTGGCAGGGGACCCTGCAGCCCATTCTTCTGGCAGTAGGTATCAGTATTGCTTCAGGAGGAAATGTTATGGGAGCGTTTGCATTTGCAGCTTTAATGGCGGGTATCATGCTTCCTATCGCTTACTTTATGTATATGAGGGGGTATAAGACAGGGAAAACAGGAGTTGAGGCAATCCTTGGCGGAGGTAAAATGAAACAGCTGATCTCAGCGGCATCTATTATGGGAGCTACGGTACTTGGATCTCTGACAGCAAACTATGTAACTGCCGAATCCCATATGAATATTAAGGTTGGAGCTACCAAGCTGGCTCTTCAGGCAGATGTTCTGGATAAATTATTAAAGGGTATGATACCTTTGGGAATCACGCTGCTGACCTTATATTTATTAAAGAATAAAAAAATGAAATCCACCTATGTAATGCTGATTCTGGTTATCATTGGTGCGGTATTGGGGCTGACAGGTATTTTAGGCTAAGACAGGAGGAATGATTGTGAACAGCAAAATGAAAACAGCCGTATTTACGGATATAAAGCAAGTGGGACTTGAAGAGTATGATAGGCCTTCGGCATCAGGAAATAAAGTCTTGATCAAAGTGGACGCGGCGGCAATCTGCACATGGGAGCAGAGAGTTTATACAGGAGTCAATAAAGTTGAATTTCCTTTTATAGGAGGACATGAAATAGCAGGACACATCGAAGAGATGGGGAATGAAGTAAATAAAAATGAGTGGAGTGTTGGAGATAAAGTAGTAGTGGGAGTCACACTTCCGTGCCGTAATTGTTTTTACTGTAAGAGCGGTAATGAACAAAGCTGTGAACATTTTGACCACAGTGCACATCTCCCGGGCCTTCCGTACAGAGGAATGGGCGGGTTCAGTGAATATCTTTTGGTTTCTCCAGACTGCATGTTTAAGTACAGCGGCGTTTCCCCGGAAGAAGCGTGTATCATTGAGCCGGTATCCTGTGTGGTGCACAGTGTAGAGACTGCCCAGGTAAGCCTGGGAGACACAGTTCTGGTTATCGGCTGCGGTATTATGGGGCTGCTGCACACAGCTGTCTGTACAAAAAGGGGAGCCAAGGTCATTGTATCTGATGTAAATGAAGAAAGACTCGAGATGGCAGGATCCCTTGGAGCAAAAGCCGTGATTAATCCGGCAAAAGAAAATTTGGAACAGAAGGTGAAAGAACTGACCGGCGGCATCAAAGCACAGGTGATCTTTGACACGACACCGATACCGGCAGTGGTAGAAGATACATTTAAGTGTGTGAGCAATGCAGGAAAAATCGTACTTTACAGCTCGATCCATCCGGCAGAACCGGTTCCGTTTGACCCTAACTGGGTGCATGGAAAATCTGTGCAGATCCTCGGCACAGCAAATTCTAACGACAGGGATTTTATGAGGGCATCTCAGATGGTATCCTCAGGTGTTATTGACCTGAAGCCATTTATCAGCGGGGTATATCCGGCAGAAAACATAAAAGACGCTTTGGAATCAGCGATAAAAGGGGATAAATTCCGAAATATTATCACATTTTAAGAACATACGGTAACACCTGATAGTTTTTCTCCACAGAAAAACAGATGTTAAAAAGGAGACAGCGATTGCCCTCGCTGTCTCCTGGTTTTTGAAATAAGATAAATATGTATGAAAGGAAAACACCATCGCTGTAAGTTGCTTGAGCTAGCAAGAACCCTTAGTCATTATCCGGCATACCATAGCGGTTCGTTCCTTCTGTACCTTTTCTTATAAACAGAATAAGGAAGTAAACAGCTGCGATCAAAGTGATAATTCCCAATACCATGGTTAGAAGACCGAATCCACCGGCAGCAGTACTGTCTGTGTTCAGCAGCAAAGAGGCTGTCGTCATAGTAATGCTCGCCATGGTTAAAATTAATGGGACATACATGAGTATGATCCACCATCCGGGGCGGTCTATATCGTGAAGACGACGTACACACATCGCAATACCGGGAATTAAAATGATCAGAGACCACAATGTCTGAAGAGCAGAGATATCCAGCATCCCGGCTATGAATCCAACCAAAAATGTAGCGATAAACTGTGCTAACACCGCCCACCAGTAGTTTCCGCGGGATGTTCTTCCTTTAAAATCAAAATAACGTTTCCAGAATGCTTTATAAGCGTTAATCATAAAAATCCTCCTTTTCTTTTGTGTAACAAATGATGATAATTCCCTTTTCAGAAATATTATAGATATAAATCATTAGGAATTCAAGATCTAATGGTGCCTGCGGTATTCCAGAGGACTGACTCCATAATATTTTTTAAACATTTTAGAAAAATTTCCGCTGTACCTATATCCTGTCTTTTTTGCAATATCACTCACGGAAAGGTCTGTGGAGGAGAGAAGACTGGAGCCCATGGCCATTCGCAGGCTGGTGGTGTATTCTCCGATGCCCATGTGATACTGTTTTGCAAAACCGGCCTTCAGTTTCTGCTGATTTAAAAAGACCATCCTGCTTAATTTTTCAATAGTAGGTGGATGAACTGCCTGTTCGGTCAGGATATCGTGGGCTTTCTGAATAGACTGAATGTCAGAGGCAGTAAGACGGCAAGTCCGGCCTGCACCAATCTGTATCGTCCCATAATCTATTTGATGTGCAAATACATTGTCTTTTGGCTTTTTGATCTCTTCTGATAGAAGCGCAGTACATTCCAGAATTTTGCTCTCTAAATATAAGGGCGTCAGACGGCCGGAAGCAGACAGGCTGTTCAGCTGATGAATGACGGAAATGACCGGAAGAGGCAGGTAATGATACGTATGATTCATCTTAAAATCTTCCATACACAGCGCTTCGGGAAAGGATTCAGAGATAACCTGGCTAAGGTAGGCTTCGTGGAGCGTGATCTCTGTCCCGTGAAAATGCTGTCCTCTGTGCCAGATCTGCTTTCCCTTCAAGTTCTTTTCAGCAACAAAAAAAGATGAAGGAGTAAAGGAGGAAACCTGCTGATTTTTAAGCTGGAACTTTGTGCGGCCTTCATACACAATTCCGAATCTGATCATAGCTTCAGGGTTGTCGAACCGGATCTGAAAATCCTTTGGGACTGTATAATCTGCGATTCCCAGCTCATAATAACCAGGACGGGAATAAAACAGAAAATAACCATTTTCGGGAGCGGACAGATCTCGGAACAATGTACAGTGGCCCCTGTCAGAAGGCTGAAAATGGAGCTGTCTGAGCACTTCCTCCCGGAAAGCTTTACTGGATGTAACTGTCATAGAATAGGCTCCTTTCATTATTTATCATATATGGTGCAGAATTTATGCAAAAGGATGAACAAGTTCTGTTTTATTGAAAAGCGTCATGGGCTCAGGTACAATATGTTGCGAGGTTGTTAGACAAAACTAACTAAAGGTAGTATACAGGAAGAAAGGACAGAAGTACAATGGGAATTCAAAAATTAAAAATGATCACGGTCATATTTATTCTGGCCATTATGACAGCGCTGCTGGCCGGATGCTCAGGGAAGAATGAGAAACAGGCTGAAAAGAAGGAAAAGACAGTTACGGTAACAGACGCAAAGGGGAAGGTGGAAATACCTGCTGATCCTAAAAGGATCGTTGACATCAGCGGCAACAGCGATATCCTCTCTATTCTCGGCTATTCCGTGATCGGAACTGCCAATTCAGATGCCTATGATTATACAAAGTATCCCGCTTATCTGGAAAAGACATTAAAGAATGCCGAGATCCTTGGCTACAGTATGCAGGATAAAATGGATGTTGAAAAAATTCTGGCATTGAAACCTGATCTGATTATTATTTCCTCTGTTCAGGAAAAGATGTATCAGCAGTTATCGAAAGCTGCGCCAACGGTCATGCTGAAACTTGCTCAGACAGACTGGAAAGAAGACGTAAAAGCAGTCGCAAAAATCATGCACAAAGAAGACGCGGCAAAGAAATGGCTTGATCAGTATGAGAAAAAAGCAGTGGAAAAAGGGAAAGAAATTAAAAAGGTTATGGGAGACGACAAAACCTATCTTTCCATCCTTGCCAGCGGAGGACAGATTTTTGTCTATGACAAAGCCGGAATCGGAAGTATTCTGTATGATGATATGGGGCTTAAAAGACCGAAAGGACTGCCGAAGCAAAAGGATATCAGTCTCCCGGTTGTATCTTATGAAGGTCTGGCTTCTATTGAGGCAGACTATATCCTTGCGGTAGGCACGAAGGATGACATGGCTGCTTTAAAGAAAAATTCTGTGTGGAAGCAGCTTCGTGCTGTGAATCAGGGGCATGTGACGGAACTGCCGGCCAGTCCATACTTTAATCAGGGATACAGTTCTATTGGACGGCTCGCATTCCTGGACGAAATGAATGGCCTGATGGAGAAAATGAATGACTAAGAAGACTGCTGTTTTTCTCACAGTCTTCACGGTTCTCCTGTTTACGGGGATGTTTCTGGCTGTTTCTCTGGGAGCGAAAAAGCTGCCGTTTGATACGGTCGTCTCAGCTCTTACAGAGGGAGGAGCCTCACTGGATGTTAAGCTGATCAGAGAAGTGAGGCTTCCAAGGACGATTGCAGCGGCACTCACTGGAGGGATGCTGGCACTTTCCGGGGCCGTCATGCAGGGAGTGACCAGGAATCCGCTGGCAGAGCCATCGATCATGGGAATGACACAGGGGGCCTCACTGGCCGTAGCCGCGGCAAGCGTTCTGCCCGCGGTCTCCGGTCTTTTCAGCATAACGGTATCTGCGCTCCTCGGGGCTTTTCTCGGGGGCATCCTGGTGCTGGGGTTCTGTGTCAGAACGGCGAATCTAAGCATTTCAAGGCTTCTGCTGGCGGGGACAGCACTGGGGACTTTTTTTCTTTCTCTGTCATCGCTGATCGGTATTCTGGGAAACCGTTCCCAAGAGCTGGCCTTTTGGGTTTCCGGAGGATTCAGGTCGATTTCATGGGGACATGTGGGCATGCTGATTCCGGCAGGAATCATGGCTTTGATCCTGTCTTTGTCGCTGGCGGGGAGCATAAATATTTTAAACTTGGGAGACGAGGCGGCCACAGGACTTGGCGTCCGGCCGGCCAGGATCAGGCTGATTTCCATACTTTTGCTGATTCCGGTCTGTGCGGTCTGTGTGGCGGGCGCAGGCAATATTGCGTTTGTGGGGCTGATCATCCCGCACATGACAAGAAAGCTGGCGGACAATGATTACAGGAAGCTTTTGCCGTTTTGCTTTCTGGGAGGAAGTGTCCTGATGGTGTGGGCAGACCTTGCCGCGAGACTGGTGAACCAGCCGTATGAAACGCCGGTGGGTCTGATCACTTCTGTCCTAGGAGTACCGGTCTTTCTGTGGATGATCCGAAAGGAGAAAAACCGATGAGAAAAAGAAGACGGACGGCGTTCATTCTGATTGTCCTTTTGCTGGCTGCTGTTTTTGTCGGGGCACTGATGTATGGAAGCTATTCGATGACCGCAGGGGAAGTTTTAAAGACACTTCTCGGGAAAGGAGATGGGATGCAGAGGATTGCCGTCTTTGATCTGAGGCTCCCGAGGGCAGTGACGGCAGTGCTTGTCGGCGCGGCGCTGGCTGTGTCCGGCTGTATTTTACAGAGTATCACAAAAAATGAACTGGCAGAACCGGGTATTATCGGCATTAATGCGGGGGCCGCCCTGGCGGTGGTCCTATTGATTTCTGTACAGAGTGCCAGCTATTACACGGCATTGGGTCTGGGAACTGTTCTGCTGATGCCGCTGGCGGCAGCGGCAGGGGCTTTTGCAAGCTTTCTCTGTATTTATGCTCTTGCCGGAGAAAAGGGAAGGTTAAAGCCCGCAAGGCTGATCTTAGCCGGAATCGGCGTAAATACGGGGATTACTGCTCTGATCACGCTATATCAGCTGAATATATCCAAAGGAGACTATAATCAGGCCCTGTCATGGATCGGAGGAAGTCTCTGGGGCAGCAGCTGGACCTACGCAGCCATAACAGCACCGGTCATCACAGTGCTGATCGGGATCGTGTTTTATAAAAACAGAACACTGGATGTCATGGATCTGGGAGATGAACTGGCCGCAGGGCTGGGAGTGCGGGTAAACCGGGAGAGGAAGATTTTCCTCGTCCTTGCAGTCTGTCTGGCCGCCTGTGCCACATCGGTGGCCGGAAATATCGCATTTGCGGGGCTCATAGGTCCTCATCTGGCAAAACGTCTTGCAGGACCTGTACACAGGCGGCAGATACCGGCTGCCGCCTGTCTGAGCGGTATTTTAGTGCTCGGCGCGGATACACTCGCACGAAACCTGTTCTCGCCTCTGGAAATACCCGCAGGCATTATGATCTCGCTGATAGGGGTACCCTATTTCCTGTATTTGCTGATGAAAGAAAGGTAAGGATACAAAATGAAAGAGAAAACAATCCAGCTTCGGGATATCACCGTTTCGTATGAAAACACGGTTGTGATACCAAAATTGAACCTGAATATCCCGGGAGGAAAGATTACTATTGTAGTGGGGGCAAACGGATGCGGAAAATCCACTATGATCAAAACAGCAGCGGGGATACTCAGGCCAAAGAGGGGAGAGATCCTGATCAACGGTGCAAAGCTTAGGGAGATGGCGTCAAAAGAAACGGCAAAGCAGATGGCTGTACTGCCCCAAAGCCCGCATGTGCCGGAGGGACTGCTGGTAAAAGAGCTGGTGGCCTACGGAAGGTTTCCCTATCAGAAGCCCATGGGCGGACTTTCTGAACATGATCATCAGGTTATACGCTGGGCCATGGATGCCACAGGAATTTGTGAATTCCAGGACAGGCCGGCAGAATCTTTGTCCGGCGGCCAGCGTCAGAGGGCGTTTATCGCTATGGCACTTGCACAGGAGACCGGGATCCTTGTGCTGGATGAACCGACTACTTATCTTGATATGTCTCATCAGCTGGAGATTTTAACGCTTTTGAAGGAGCTGAACCGTAAAAACGATACAACGATCGTGATGGTAATTCATGAGATCAACCATGCGTCCAGATTTGCAGACCATATCATTGGGATGAAAGATGGGCGTGCGGTATTTGAAGGGGCTCCGGCGGATGTCATCACAGAGGAGCATTTAAAGACTCTCTATGGAATCCGTGCAAAGCTGCGCATGAGTGAGGACGGAACTTACCCTGTCTGTACGGAGTACGACTTAGAATGAGCACACAGCGGATAAAAAAGAACTTTGCGATCATTGCAGCGGGACAGCTGATCTCACTGCTTGGAAGCGCGGTGCAGAGGTTCGGCATGTCCCTTTATCTTTTGGACCTTACAGGAAGTCCCGGACTATTTGCCGCAGTTCTTGCAGTGTCCATGCTGCCGTATGTACTGCTTGCACCTGCCGCCGGTAAAATAACAGATTCGTTTTCAAAAAAGAAAGTTATGATCGGTTGTGACATTTTCAGCGGAGTCGTGATCACATGTTATGCGGCTGTTTTATTTTCCGGAAATGACCGGTCGGTTATCATTACAGTGATCATGATTCTTCTATCCTGCGCGAGCACTGTATATGGTCCCGCGGTTACGGCTTCTGTTCCTCTGGCGGTGCCGGACAGGCAGCTTTACAGGGCTAATGGGATCATTCAGCAGATCGGTTCAGCCGCAAATTTCGCAGGGCCTGTCGCAGCCGGGATGATTTACGGACTCCTGGGCATCCGCTGGATTGTTATTTTAAACGGCATCAGCTTCTTTGTATCGGCACTGATGGAAGGTTTTCTGCATTTGCCGGAAGAAACAGGAAACACCGGAAAGAAGGTGTCACTGGCAGGCAGTGTAAGAGAAATGTACGAAGGTTTTTTATATTTAAAGAAGTCAAGGCTCGTGGTATTAAAGATGATCATCTCCTACGGTCTGTCAAATCTTTTTATTGTTCCGGTTTTTTCTGTGGCGGCGCCTCATTATATAAAAAATGTCCTTGGAATGTCCTCGGAAGTTTACGGCACCGCAGAAGGGATCATTGTCCTGGGAATGATCACGGGAGGCATGCTGATCAGCGCTTATCCGGGATTTTTTTCAATGGGCGGAATCCACAGGATACTTTATCTGATGCCGGCAGCTTTTCTTTTCATGTGCCTTTCAGGTATCCTTTCAGAGGCAGCTTTCCTGAACCTAATGGCTTTTACGGCGGGGGGATTTCTTGTTATGCTTTCCCTTGGACTCTCCAATGTCATATCACTGACTTATATGCAGCAGGCGGTTCCCGGAATTATGCTTGGAAAGACCAGTGCATTTTCTACGGCAGCAGCCACGGCAGCGATCCCTCCCGGACAATTTTTGTTTGGACAGATCTTAGAGGCCGGAGTCTCAGTGCCGGTATTGTTTCTTTTTGTATCTGCTGCGAGCCTGGGGACAGCTTTCTTTGTGAAAGCTGCAGTGAGAAGTTATTTCAAAAAAGTTTGAAAAAGTTCTTGCATTTTAGATTTAGTTTTGCTATACTATCACTTGTCTGAAAGATGCGGGTGTAGTTCAATGGTAGAACTCCAGCCTTCCAAGCTGATCACGTGGGTTCGATTCCCATCACCCGCTTTTATATTATTATGAAAACTGTCTGTTTTTACAGGCAGTTTTTTTGTTTTTCAGAACATATTCATTTACTTTATGAAACTTTGTGTTATAATTAAATCGTAAGTAGTAAGTAATAAGTAGTAAGTATACGGGAAAGGGGCTGTTACTTATGAGGGATTATGGATTGCCGCAAAAGGCTGCATTGGCAGGTTTGGACACACTGGAGGCGAATCACTATACGCAGGCAAAGAGCGCTGTGCTCCGGGGGATTGCTGCCCTCACGGCTTTGGAGCCTTTGCTGGCTGAGATACAAAGCGGAGAACCGATTGTCTTTAAGGAAGGTTTAACGAAACTCATACAACAGGTTAAAAAACTTGGGAAAAAAGAATTAAAAGAGATAGAGAAGGAAACAGTTTTAACTTTAAAACAGGAAGGGGCATTGGAAGAAGTTCCGGCGCTGATTGCCTGTGATATGAACTATGAGACTGCCGGGGTGAAGATTACGGAGTATCGGACCAGCCAGACAGAGTACAGAAAAGTAGTGGAAAGTATACGAGCCGAGATTTTGGAGGAAGGGGAACCGTCTTTAGAGAGTGTCTGTCTGCTGTGGATGTTCCGGGAATCCTGTCTGATGTCTGAGGTGTTTTCCTCTTCAGAGCAGATATTGGTGAAACAAAAGATTGGAGATATCTCATCCCAAAATGATTGCTTCAGAAGGCTGTTTGAAGCAGAATTTCACAGTGTGTTAAGTAATTTCAGCACAAGCTTTTTAAAGGCAAAAAAGAATCTGTTTCAAAATCCGTACCTTGAGGGAGTCAATCTCATGTTCCCATTTTTAGAGAGAAGAAGCGCGATCTTTATTGATTTTGTGGTTCTCGGTACTACGGTAGCAGACAGAAGAAAAGAAGTGCTTTGTTATTTATCCGAACGGGGACATTATGCGGAGGAAGTTAAAAACGGACGGGAGACACTGCTGCGCATTGACAACAGCTATTACCGCATCTTCCCTATGACAAAAGCAGCCTATCATATTCCGATCCAGGGCGCCAGCCTGGTTCCGGTGTATTATTAGGTGATTGCATGTCCAGGCAGAGGAGTATGGAAAAGATCCTTTCATCCGAGTATGTGACAGTTGGGGAATTAGTCCGTTTGACCGGCTGCCGTTACAGCACATTAAAATATTACACGGAGGAGGAGATCCTTCCATTTGAACAGGAAGAAGAAAATTTAACCCGAAGATACAAGCGGGAGGAAAGTATAGAGAGAATTTCTCTGATCCAGGAGCTTAAAAAACAGGGAAACTCAATCTCACAAATTAAAGAAATATTGTCATGAGAAGGCCTTTTGGGCCTTCTCTCTTTGGTTTTAGAAAAATAACCAACAGTTAATTTTATGAATCATAAAAGAAAGAATCTTTCAATTGTCGGAAGAAAAGAGGGCTGATACAATTTAAACAGGAAGGGAGGCGGCATCTATGAAAATAAATGAAATGATACGTGAATTGAGGATAAAAAAAGGTTTTACACAAGAACAGCTGGCATCTTTACTGGGGGTCTCTGCGCCTGCGGTCAACAAGTGGGAGAAGGCCGCGTCTTATCCGGACATTACGCTGCTGCCTGCGCTGGCCCGTGTATTAGATACGGATTTAAACACACTGCTTTCTTTTAAAAATGAGCCAACACGTGAGGAGATCGGGGATTTTTTAAATAAACTGGCTGTGGATGCTGCTGAAAATGGGGCAGAACATGCATTTAGAATGGGAATGGATAAGGTGCGCGAATATCCTTCCTGTCATTTATTGGTCCTGAATATTGCCGTAACGCTGGAAGGGATTTTGGGTATGTATGCCAAAGAAGAACATCCCGCATTTAAGGGCGAAATTGAAAAACTATACGAACGGGCAGCGAAGAGCACGGATGAGCAGATTAGAGACAGAGCTAATTCCCTGCTGATCCTTAAATACATTGACAGAAAGGAATATGAAAAGGCGGAAGAACTTCTTAAGCAGCTGCCGGAAGAAGCCGGGTCTATGATGGATAAAAGGCAGATGCAGGTGAGGCTGTATATGAAACAAAAGCAGTGGAAGGAAGCGGCAAACATACTGGAGAGGAAGCTTATGACGAAATTAAATGAGATCCAGTCTGCTTTGCTGGATTCTATGATTATAGCACTTGAAGAAGGCCGGGATACTGATGCGGAAGAGATTGCGGAAATATCAAGGCAGACAGCCGGATTATTTGGCTTATGGAGATTTGGTTCTTACTCGGCGCCGCTTCAGCTTGCGCTTGCCAGACAAGATACCGGTCGTTGTGTGGAAATATTAAAAGAGATGATCCCGGCAGTCCTTGAGCCATGGGAATTAGACAGGTCTCCTTTGTACAGGCACATGACGGATAAGAAAAGCAGTGAAAATTTTGGTGAGACGATACTTCCAAAGCTGTTAAGTGAGTTCCTTGATCCTGGCAATAAGGAGTTTGGATTTCTTCAGAGAAATCCGGAATTTCAGAGTCTCATGAAGGAGTGGAAGTCAAAAACAATATCATAAAAGAAAAAACATTCAAACTGTTAGGACGCAGTTTGAATGTTTTTTTGTATCTTAGCTGTAAAGTCCAAAGCTTAGAAGGTATGCAACCAGCACAGCGGCCGGTCCGGTCACAAGCCTTGTAAAGAGCATGGCAGGAACACCAGCACTTACGGTCTCATCCTCTGCTTCGGCAAGAGTCAGTGCGACAGGCACGAAATCACATCCAACCTGAGAGTTGATGGCAAAAAGTGCGGGAAGGGAATAGGCAATCGGGATTGTTCCCTTTCCGATTTCCACACCGAGAAGAACACCGACGACCTGTGCGATGACTGCGCCAGGTCCTAAGACCGGTGACAGGAATGGGATTGCACAAAATACGGATAATCCCAGAAGTCCGGGGAGGCTTCCTGCAAGAGGTTTGATGGTATTGGCAAGAAGATCTCCGATTCCGGTATAGTTGATGATCCCCACCATGATGCTGACAAAGATCATGAATGGGAGGATATTTTTCAGAACGATATCCAGGGTATCCCGGCCGGCCTGATAAAATACGTTGACGATACTTCCGATTCCCCGGCCCATGCCTGTAATGAAGCTAAAGAACTTATTGCCTTCCGGACCGCTCGGCTCTGGGGCCTGAGGCACAGGAATTTCAGAAGCCGGTTTTTCAGCCTCTTCATTCTCCAAAGACACTGCTTCCCCGTTCAGAGAAATACAATCCAGTGTACAGCCTGAGACAAAATTGTCTTCTTTTATGTATTTGCTTAAAGGGCCTGAGGGAGAAATAGGGTGAATGTCGATGGTCTTGACTCCCATTTTCGGATAAACACCGCATCGCAGAGTTCCTCCGCAGTCTACAACTGCAATAATGATCGTGTCGGGTTCTACTTTATTATTAAAGGCATCTACGACTGGAACTCCAAGGAGATCTGCTATTTTCTCAGCTAACGGATGGATCGATCCCCCGGTGACAGAAGCGACAACTTTTCTTGTTTCAGTTTCACAGACCGTCAGCGGTCCGCCCCATCCGCTGGAGCCTTTTGTGATGGTTACGGCTGGTTTCATTTTGCAGCACCTCCTCTATTCTTCGCCATGATTTTTTTGGTAAGGAATTCTGTGGCATTTCCCCTGATAAAGATAACGATGACACCGGCCAGCAGATAACGGATAGCCAGAGGCATCGTGGAATAACCGAGTTTTGTGACACCGGCGGCGATACCGGTCCAGACAAACAGCTCTCCCGCATTTCCGTGAGGAAACAGTCCGGTGATCGGGTGGGCGAAGGAGAAGCAGGCGTCGATGAAGGCGGGCTTCTGGTCTTCTTCCACAAACCGTCCCATGGTATAGCACATAGGGTTGGTCAGGAAAAACAGAGAAATCACAGGCAGCAGAGTGTAGCGGAGCAGGCGGAAACGGGTCAGTTTCTTAGAGAAATTCATGACCCGGTCTTCTCCTACCAGTGTAATGATGGCGTTGATACAGGTGAGCAGAATCAGCAGGTTCGGAAGGATTCCGGTGATCAGGCCCATTAGGTTTTCACCTCCGGCAGACACGATGCCGGTAAATCCTTCGGCTAGTTTTACAAATACATTCATAAGTTCATCCTCCTTAACATGGACAGACAGCAGTTTTTCGTTTTCCGGCAATTTGTTCCAAGGCTGATGCAAAGGCGGCCTTTTCATTCTTCCGTTTCATGAAAGTTCCGGCGGTATTCACAGAGCAGCCAATGTAATCATTCTTTTGAACGAATTTGGTAAATACGGTGCGGCCTTTCATCTCGTAGTAATCAATAATCTCATCCGAATCATTGACCACAACGAGCACGATCACGCCCGGCCGGAAGGTAAGACCGGATTTGGCAGAGCCAATGGCCAAAATATACGGGGTGTGGCGGTAACTCTTTTTCAGATCTTCCATAGACTGATACATGCGTTTGATCTGGAACCAGCCAAGGGCTGCCTGAGCTGCCATGGTTACCATTAAAAATCCAAGAACATAAGTAAGCATAAAGCGGTTTGCACCTCCTTGATATGAGAAAAATCAGTAAGTGGTTTCACGTGAACTCTTAACATATGCTGATACTATCCCGGGCACAAAGGGAAGTCAATTATTCTCAATGTTTTGGAACATAATTTACGATTGTATTGAAATGAATACATAAAATTGTACGGTTCTGTAACAAATGTTCCAAGTCTTCACTTTTGATTGACGAAGAACAGATAAGGTCCTTATGATGGGGGTGAATTTAAGGATAAACCTGAAACTTAAGAAAGAGGTGCAAACTATGCAAACACGAGCAATCAGACTTTACGGAAAAGATGATTTAAGGATGGATACTTTTGAACTGCCGCCGCTGAAAGAAGACGAAATACTGGTAAAGATTATTTCCGACAGCGTGTGTATGTCTACTTATAAGCTGGCAAAACAGGGGGCCTCCCATAAACGGGCCAGGCCGGATCTCTCTGAACACCCGTCGGTCATCGGCCATGAGATGTCGGGAGTGATCATAGAGGTGGGAGAGAAATGGAAAGGGGAGTACAGAAACGGACAGAAATTTACGGTCCTGCCTGCCGTGACTCAGGACGGCCGGCTGAAAACAGCAGGTTACTATTATGAAACCTATGGGGGAGACTGTACATACTGTATTCTACCAGCAGAGGTGATGGAACACGGATGCCTGATACCGTTTGAGGGAGATTCTTTCTTTGAGGCTTCCCTGTCTGAGCCCACAGCCTGCATTATCGCAGGGTACCGCAGGATGTACCACACATCGGAGGAAGACCACGAACACAGGATGGGAGTAAAACCGGGAGGGAGCCTTGTGATCTTCGGCGCCTGCGGACCGATGGGCCTGGAATGTATCGACTATGCCATTCAGCTGGAAAACGGCCCTTCAAAGATCGTCGCTGTGGACGTGTCGGAAGAAAGGCTTTCCAGGGCGAAAAAAATGTTTGATTTGGCATCGGGAAACCAGAAAGAACTTTTATTTTTAAACGCAGGGGAATATGCAGATGTAGTTCAAAAGTTAAGAGAAATCAATGGAGGCAAAGGTTATGATGATGTCTTCGTATATGCTCCTATTGAATCATTGATCGAACAGGCGGACCAGGTGCTTGGAAAAGACGGCTGTATGAATTTTTTCGCGGGCCCTGTGGATCAGCAGCTGTCAGCGAGGATCAACATGTACAATGTGCATTATTTATATACCCATCTGGTCGGTTTTACCGGCAGTACAAATGAGGACCTGCACGATGCCCTCAAGCTGATGGAACAGAAAAAAATCCGTCCCACAGTCATGGTGACACATATCGGCGGACTTGCGAGTGCTATTGAGACGACCCTTCACGTACCTGAAATTCCGGGAGGCAAGAAGATGATCTATACACAGATCGATCTGCCATTGACTGCCATTGAAGACTTTGCAGAACTGGGTAAGACAAACCCGTTGTTTAAAAGGCTTGAAGAATCCTGTGCAGCACATAACGGATGCTGGAATGCGGAGGCGGAAAAGCTGCTGCTGGATGCATATCAAGTGGATCTGACGAGATAGGAGGTTTGAAATCTGCTATAATCGATTAGGAAGAGGGAATACATCTTTTGTGGGAGGGAGAACGATGGCAGATGAAGAGGAAGTCAGGATGCTCGCTGAGATCACACGGCTTTATTATGAGGAGGAATGGACACAGCAGAGGATTGCAAAGAAGTTTAATATGAGCCGGTCGCTGGTCTCTAAACTGCTTTCAAAGGCTAGGAAGATCGGGATCGTTGAGATCATCATTCATGATGAAGAGTTTCATCCGTACAGGAAACTGGAGGAGGAGCTGAAGAAGCGTTTTCAGATCAAAGAAGCCGTATGCGTCAGCGTGGAAAACAGTGAAATTCCGGTAAAAACAGTGGGAGCGGCAGCAGCAAAATATCTGGCAAGAAAGCTGTCTTCCGTGAAATATGTGGCAATGACCGCGGGAAATACGACACGCCAGATCGCTGAAAATTTTTCTTCCAGTGTGCCGTTTGACCATGTGACCTTTGTTCCCATGTCCGGCGGTCTGGGAGAAGAACGGTGGGAGATACAGGCCAATGTAGTTTGTGAGAGGATGGCAAAAAACAGTGGGGGAAACAGCCTCCAGCTGCATGCGCCGATTGTTCTGGATTCTCATGAGGCAAAAGAAATACTTTTGAAACAGCATTTTATTAAGAGTGTCATGGAAAAAGCAAGGAATGCGGATCTGGCCATAGTAGGACTTGGCAGTTCGCCGCAGTATTTCGAGCTGACAGAGTCCTATCTCCATGGGATCAACCGGGAAAAAGATGATATCAGCAGGCAGCTGATCGGGGATATTTCTTATAATTATTTTGATAGAGATGGGAAACTGATCGACTGTAAATGGAACAGACAGCTCATGTCTCTGAATATTGATGAGATTAGGAGAATACCGGAAGTGATCGCTGTGACGGAAGGAACTGAGAAAGTAACAAGCATTTATTCGGCACTAAGACATAAAATTGTGGACGGACTGATTACCGATGTACAGACGGCCCAGGGATTGATCGAGATGGAGAACCGGAGACTGATGGGAAAGGAAATAGAGGTGTAGAAGAGGCGGCAGACCTCTTCTACGTTTTAAAGGGCTATAAATATGTTTGAAGTAGATTTAGAATAATTTTGACAACGAAATATAGAACGGAAACAAGAGAAACATATTTGCCGGATTTACTTCCAAGGTCATCCGAATATTTTATAGCCGTAGCCAGTCCCAGAACACTCAATCCCAGATATAGATACAAACTATAATGAAGTCCGTTCAGAGAGATGATCCCGTTTTGATTTCCTGACCATATGGGAATCCCAAACCGGGCAAGAATCATGTCTCCGTAACAGATCATGGGCGGGAAAGTAAAACCAAAAAATAATGTAATAGCACTGATGACCAGGGAATATGTTCCCATTCCGGCTGTTTTGCCGTTACGAAACCGTTCTGTGAGAGACGCCGCTGTTCTATAGATTATATAACCAATCATACCTCCCAGGGTATTGGCAAGAAGGTCATCAACATCCGCCAGTCTTCCCACAAAGAAAAATTGAATGCCTTCTATGAAAAGAGACAGAAAAAATATAATCAGCACGGTCTTTTTCAGGTTGCGTTTTTCTCTGCTTTGTACCAGCGGAAGGAAGATTCCCATGGGAAGAAAGAGCAGAAAATTCAGCGCAATGTATGAAAAATCTTCACCGGTAAAAGGAATCAGATTATAATTATGAGCTCCGTGAATCCCCCATGCATCAAAGGAAAATATGCCTGTGACAATTCCCACAAAAATCAGATAGACGGTAAAGAGATAGTACAGCATCCAGCCGCCGTTTTTTAATGATTTTGCCCTGCTACTGACCTTTAATACTGAGGCAATGACACTATATACGATAATGCCTGCGATCAGCGCCTGTGCAAGCAGCATGGCGCCTTTTGAAAAATTCTCTCTCATGCTTCCCTCTCTTTCTTCCAATGGATTACAGACAGCAGTGTCAGAAAGCATCCAATGGTCAGAAGAAACATTATCGTTGTGGTCCTTGTGCGTATAAATAGTTTCTGGTTATCTTTATATAGAGCCAGAAAGATTCCCTGACTGATGGCATAAGAGGAAAACAACCATCCAAGATAAACTGCAAGGTTTTTGAATGCTATATGTAATATTCCATTTCCGGCTTTGACAAACTGATCTCTGTATAATTTTCTGACGGCCAGCAGCAAAGCAAAAGCAGAGAAGAGGAAAATTAAGAAAGACTGTCCGATGGACAGATGATACAAATTGTACATTTCCTCAGGCGGTATGATATATTCATAGCCGGTTTCTTTTACAATCTTTTTTATTTCCTGAGCCATTTGATGATATTCTTTTTTATTGTTATAGTGCAGGTATCCATTGCATTTTACTGACAATAAAGTCTTCTTGAAATCTCTGTTATCCTGAGCAGCTAGGTTAATATCAGGCATGATTAAATAATGATCCAGGTTTATAGATTCACCGTCTATTTTAACTCGTGTATTTTTATCGAGAAATCCTATAATTCTGCACTGGATATTTTGGGTTGCCAGATAAAAGTTTTGGATAGCAAAGTTAAGCTTAAAAATATGCTGATAATCGGCGCCTGCCACAACCGGGATAACCTGAGAGGAAGTTTTCTTATATGATGCTGAATCAAAGAAACTTCCTGTATGAATGTTTCGGTCAAGTTTTTGTTTTTCAGCAAACAGTTCTGATATCTGCATAGACTTCAGGGGTGTGATCAGCTTACCGTCAACATTTTGATATCCCTCTCCGTTAATAAATTTTTTGCTGCCAAGAAATTTATTCGTATAGATAAAATCCTGATTCGATATTTCGTAATAATTAATGCCATTTATTGTTTGAAGCTTATGATAAACCTGTCCTAAAATATGTAAGGAATTTTTTTGCCTTAAAAAATTCTCATACCGATAACCTTTTCGATCGTAGTTGTCGGATAGAAGCCAGTCACCCTGATCATAGTTTTGTGGGACTGTGGAATTATTTTCTTCGACGGCCAGAGCATAGGAATAGACAGATGAGCCAAACACAAATATGAGCATGGTACATACGAAAACTAAATAAATTTTTATTCTTTTAACTAAAACCATAATATACACTTGAAGAATAAAGATCAATCAGACAGCAATTTTTTGTGGCCCAACCTGTACTATTATCAATTTTACCAGTACCCCATTTTCTTTTAGAAGTTTTCCAACAACCTGTTGTATAATCTGCCCACAATTTAACTGTCACATAATGTTTCTGGCTTGCTGTTACATACCCTTTACCGTTTCCTTTAAGGTACCCTTTTTTCCAGTTTTTATTTGCCTTTGCTTCTTTTGCTGTGATTTCCTTTGTTGAAACCCAATGCTTTGAGGCCTTAACCCTTTTATCTATGGCGAAAGCAGAAGCGGGTGTGGAAAATAAGATGGCTGTAACCAGTAAACCGATGAAAAGTTTTTTCATGTTAATACCTTCTTTTCTTTAATTATAAATAGTTTCCATTATATGCATATAACCTTGCTGTACTATAACATTTATGTATTATAATGTAAAGACTAAACTATAAATTAAATTATAAAAAATTTTTATTATACTTTTCATGATACCTTCTTTTATTTTTGTATGATTGTAAATGCCGTGTTTTATCAGTTTATTGACGTAAACAACGGATATCAGAAGTTTGAAATATTTATGAGTTAGGTAAAAAAACTCATACCCACAGGGCACACCGTATTTTATACCCTTCGGGTGGACGTGCTTCGCACAATAAGGTATAAAAAAACTTTCGCACTAGAAAATGAACTGCTTCCCGTCAAGTAGACAATTAAAAAAATAAAAAATTATTTCTGCCACCAGACGAAAACTGGTGGCAGTTTTATGCTGCCAACATATATTGTTCGTGTTTTTCCATCGGAGTTAAAATACCAAGTTGTCTTTGTAAGCGTTTATTATTATAATACTCCATATAACTTTCAATCATATTTACAAGTGATGTACGACGTGTAAATCCTGTTCCATAATAACGTTCCCTTTTATGATTCCCCAAAATCCCTCCATCGGCCCGTTATTAATACACTTTGCAACTCTGGACATACTTTGAGTCATGCCTGCCGCTTCCAGTTTATTGTGGAAGTTTCGATTTGTATACTGAAATCCTCTGTCGCTATGACACAGTGGATGTGCATCTGGATTGCTAACGATGGCATTATCAAAAGTATAAAAGACCAAAGCATTATTATTGTTATCTTGAATCACATAGGACACAATACGTCTGTCATATAAATCCAGTATGGCACTCAGGTACACTTTATGTTTTTCTGTTCCGATGTAATATTTAAATTCCGTTACATCTGTCAGCCATTTTTGATTAGGGGCTTCTGCATGAAACTCCTGATTCAATACATTCTCTGCTATGAATTGTGGATTCGCAGCCTGACGTGTGCACCCATTGTTAGCATACTTAATTGTGGATTTGATATTTTTCTTTCTACAAATACGAAGAATCCGTCTGTCATTTACTTTTATTCCATGATAGCGATACAGATCATCTCGTATTCTGCGGTATCCTTTATCAGGAGAGTCCCTATGTATTGTTTCGATTTTATCTGCAATACGCCTGTTTTCCATTTCACTGACCGGAATCTCTCTATGAAGCCATTTGTAATAAGCAGCTCTGCTTACATTTCCAAGTTTACAAAGTGTGCTGATCGGATAACCGTACGTTTCGTTTTCTTCTTTGACTGCCGCATAAAACTGTCCACGTCTAAGCAGGCTTAGCCCCGCCTCCCCTCTATTTCGTCGAGTTTTTTTAGGAATGATGCCTCCATTTCAGCTTTTTCCCGCTTGGCTTTTTCCAATTTCAATTCCGCCCGAAGCCTTTCGAGTTCAGTAAGAGAATCTTCTGATTTTCGTTTGCCTCGATGATCCTGCAATGCATCAATCCCATTTTTCTCATATTTAACAGTATAGTTTCGGGCCTGCTGATAAGAAACTTTAAACTTTTCGGCTGTTTGTGCATAATTATGATCAAGGGAAATGCAATAGGAAGCGATTTCCACTCGTTCCTCAAAGGTTGTTTTTCTTCCTTTTGTCATGATGACTGTACCTCCAGTTCCGGAAGCATTTAGCTTCTCATGACCATTATACTTCTTAACCCACGTTTTGAGTTGGGCAGTTGAATGGATTTTATATTTTTTACAGATATCTATAAACGAACCTTCACCAGCTAAATATGAGGTGATTGCCTGTTCCTTTTCTGCTTTAGAATAATGTTTGTTTTGTTCCGTAAAAAATGACTCTGTTCCCATCGACTCATAGTTAGCTACCCATTGCCTGAATGATTCTTTGTTAATACCGAGTTGCTTGGCAATGAAGTTCATGCTGCTATTGCCTTCCAAATATTCTTTTATAGCACGTATTTTTTCTGCAGCGGTCTGTCTCGATTTTCTTCCCAAAAAAATACCCCCTTCCAGGTAACAAGTTTTTATTATTTCACTTGTCTACCTAAAAGGGAGCATATCAAAAGTGCGGCAGTTTTTTGCACGAAATATCTTCTGGAGAACGCTGATGAATAAAGAAATCTTACATTGCATAGCCCATTTTATTCGAATTTCATAATGAATCCTTTCTTTTGTCTTTGATTAAATCAAACGTTTCACCAAAGTATCCAGCATTCGGCTGCAAGATACAATTACATCTTCAATCTGAGAGCGGCTTAAATTGTCAAAATGAACACCGCATTGAACACAGACTGGCTCTTTGAAATGATTCCATAAGACTTTGGCCCAGTGTGTGCTGATGTGGGCATCTTTGTGTCCCGGCAGCTGGATTGTTTCAATAGTTCCATTATACCCGACAAAGCTTACGGAGCCAATATGAGAATGGCTTCCTCCTGCAATCGTTACCTGAATGCCTTCGTCCAAACGGGCTGCATTGACACGGAGTTCATGACCAAATAGCTCAGTTTTTAAGGAGATTTGTTCCTGCATTTTATCATCCTTCCCAGCGCCGAAACTCATTAAATTCTATTTCAAACTGATCTAAAATTTTCCCTACGATATGCCTTGTCATTTCTTCAACAGACTGTGGACGATTGTAGTAGCTTAAAACAGGCGGCAGAATGACAGCACCTGCCTGAGAAACCTCATACATATTTCTGAGGTGGATATTACTTAGAGGGCATTCTCTGGTGACGAGAACAAGTTTCCTGCGTTCTTTTAAGGTTACATCTGCAGCCCGCAGCAGCAGATTGTCGCTGTATCCGCTGTGAATGCCTGCCAGAGTCTTCATACTGCACGGTACCACAGCCATGCCGTCCATGGGAAAGCTTCCGCTGGCAGGAGCCGCGCCGATATTATGGCTGTCATAGACGGCATCTGCGAGACTTTGAATTTCATTTATCGGATTGTCTGTTTCCAGAGAAAGAGTTTTTACGACACTGTCTGTACAGATGAGATGGACTTCTGTTTGGGAAACTTTTAAAGCACGCAGTAATTCCACAGCAATCGGCATGCCGGATGCTCCGCTGATTCCCACTAATAATCGTTTCTGTTTCATGTGTTATACCTCGTGTTCACTGCAGCCTTTTAACCATGGTTCCGGGTTTAAATCTAAAAACTGTGCGCGTCTGAAGCGGTGCTTTAAGTGAAAAGGAACCGTACAGTCGAAAATGGTCTTGCAGGCGATGCCGTGATCGTGGATACTTGCTGAAAAATCAGGGTCGTTGGAAGGATCCAGCGGATGGCAGCGGACACCGGGAATTGTGATAATATCGGTATCTCCCTGAAAACGTGTATTCATTGCCCACAGCACGTCATTCATATCAAAGCAGTCAACATCTTCATCCACAAGGAAAATGTGTTTCAGCTCACTGAATGCAGAAAATGCCAGAAGAGCCGCCTGTCTCTGACGCCCTTCATCACTGTGTGCTTTTTTACAGAACTGCAGTACAGCCATATATTTACCGCCTCCGGCTGAAGCACAGTATACATTCTGCAGACGGCCCGGCATTGCTTTTTCGATCATGCCGATGATACTTGCCTCTGTGGGGATTCCCGCCATAGACACATGTTCTTCGCTGGGACCGATGCATGTCTGCAAAATAGGGTTTTTACGGTGAGTGACAGCCTTAACTTTGATCAGCCGGCACTGATCACTGGCCGGGCCGGTATATCCCGGAAATTCAGGCATTGCATACCCTGTATGGCTGTTTTGGTCTTCCTGAACCCGGATGCCGGGAATCACTTCCCCTTCAATTACATACTCTGCATTTGCTATGGCACGTTCATTCACGGTAAGGCATTGGCACAATTCCACCGGTTCGCCGCGGAGAGCTCCGGCAATAGACAGTTCATCGTATCCCAGAGGTGTGGTCGGAGGTTCGAAACAGGAACCGATCTCAATGGCAGGATCGACGCCGATGCTTATGGAGATCGGAAGTTTTTGTCCCAGTTCTTCTGCCCGTTCTGCCATGGCACCGATATGCCGGGCTCCGGGTGTAAAGAAAATGGAAAGTTCGTCCTTTCCCTGGATGCAGAGGCGATGAATGGTCACATCGCTTTGGCCTGTGTCAGGATGTGAGGCATAGCACATACCAAGAGTAATATAAGGCCCGGCATCTTCGGGTGTGTTGGTAGGTGCCGGAACGAGTTTTCTTAGGTCAAAATCAGCGGACCCAGCCTTGTGAACCACTTCCTGACATTTCCCTTTTCCATTGATGCTAACAGGCTGAATGGGATTTTCAGCGCATTCAGACAGTTTCCAGCCAAGCTGTTCAGGCGGGCAGTCTAACAGAGCCGCTGCCCGTTTCCGGCTTGCCAAAAGGCCGATGAGAGCTTTTGCATCAGGATGTCCTTTTATTTTGTGAAACAGCATAGCAGGTCCTTCCTTCGTGGGCCGAATGACGGTTCCTCCGGCGCCTACATGACGGTAGATGCCGGAGAGCTCTGCCATAGGTTCTGCGGGCACATGGGTTTCCAGCAGTTGTCCCGGCATTTCTTTCAGTCGTTCAATAGCACTTCGCAAATCGGTAACTTTAACAGACATAGAACTTTCTCCTTCTTTTAATTCGATGAATTTTATGTGAAATGAGGTACTTTTGGGACTATCTTAGCAAGGTGAGGGTAGTGAATCAATTCGATTTGCAGTATAATTGATTCCAAAACAGAATGAATAGGAGGAGGCTATGACGTTTGAACAACTGAATGATGTGATTGCCGTAGTAGAGAATGAAACCTTTTTAGAAGCGGCAGAATGCAGAAACATTTCCCAATCCACACTGTCCAAAAAGATTATGAAGCTGGAGAGAGAACTGGATATTACATTGTTTGACCGCAGCAGAAGAAAGGCTTCACTCACTGAGGCAGGATCTGTATTTTATCAGGAAGCACTTCGTCTCACCGAATGTTATGCGGGGATGCTTTCTAAGCTAGAACCTTATCGAAAGAACAAGAAGCAGAAACTTTGCATCGGGACACTGCCAATCTTAACACAATATGACCTGACAGCCAGATTAAAAAGTTTTACGGAGACATACCCGCAGATTGACTTTTCTTTTGAAGAGGCAGAAGAGGCTGAACTTTTGGTAGGCCTGCGCCAAAAAAAATATGATTATATTATTGCACGGGAAAATTTGTTTTCAAAATTAGGGTGTGTATCCTACCCATTTACAGAGGATGAACTTGTGGCAATCCTGCCTGAAAACCACAGACTTGCAGGGGGTCCTTTTGTCAGGCTTTCGGATCTTGCCGGAGAGCGGTTTATTTTCATGAACTCTTATACATCTGTATATCAGCTCTGTATCCAGCTGCTGAACGAGGCAGGAATTATGCCGGAAATTATACGGACCGGAAGAGTGGAATCGATCATCAGCGGAGTGGCGGTGGGGGAAGGAGTGAGTCTCCTTGCAAAAAGCAATTTCCGTATATTTCAGGCAGACAAGGTGAAAGTACTTCCGCTGGATCCGCCGCAGACGATATCAGTAGTCCTCGCAAAACTTGCAGGTACCACAGAGACAGAGGCTATGAGGAATTTTGCTGAGTATATATGCGAAAATTAATGATTTCATTTTTCTAAAAACAATAGAGAGATTCTCTATAAATAAAATTTTACATAGAAAGGTTCTGAAGCGGTCATCCTAAAGTATAGAAATATAACCGATGGAAGGAGCAGCCGGATGAACTGCCGATCAGAATGGAACCAGATAAATTATAAAAACAATGTGCAGATGAGGATTGCAGCGCACTGTGCACAGGTGCTTGCGGGAGTAAAGCCTTCAAATTCGGTTACTCTGGGCAGAGAAGACACAACGGTTTTTATTCAGGCGTTAACAGGCACTGGTATACAAAGAAGACTCATATATGACGGAGTAAAAAGGTGTGTCTGGCTGCTTTACAGGGAAAATGAACTTGAACATTATCTGATGATAAGAGAACATCAGGAGTTTATGAAAAGCTGCGGATATAATTCCGTTCGGCTGAGTGATACTTTCTCAGTTCTGTGTAAAAATTTCCGGCAGTATAAGAATGGAGAAAGGGGTTTTCCCCATGAACTTGGGTTGATTCTTGGATACCCTCTGTGCGATGTGGAAGGATTCATCCGGCATCAGGGACGCGGCTGTCTGTTTTCAGGCTACTGGAAGGTTTATGGAAATGCAGAAGATACCAGGAAATTATTTGAAGTATACGATCTTGTAAAGTATCAGATCATGAAGCAGGTACAGAACAATAAGACTCTGGCACAGATCACTGCATCCTACCAAAATTACGGTATTCTCAAAAGCAGCAGGAACATCTGCTGTCCCTGCTGCTTTAATGTGACAGGCAATTAAAGAATCACCACGGTCACACCCATATCTCCTTCGCCGAACTCCCCGTCCCGGTAGCCGGAAATCCGTTTTTGTTTTTTTAAAGTCTTCAAATAATTGTGTACGCCTTTTCTCAAAGCACCGGTTCCTTTGCCGTGAATCACAGTGATCTGTCCTAGGTTTGCCAGACACGCATCATCAATGAACTTATCCAGATGGGAGACGGCTTCATCCACGGTCATACCAAGGACGTTGATTTCGGGACGGATACTGGAAGACTTATTGATGGCAGTCCGTCCGCTGTTTCTGGCCTCATTTCTTGCATTTTCCCGTTTTACCTGCTTCACACTCTTGGTGATCTCCAGGTCTTTGACATTGATCTTGGAACGCATCATGCCCATTTGTACATACAGGTCTCCCTTAGAGTTGGGAAGTGTCTGGACCGTGCCGCTTAGGGAAAGACTGGTCACATAAACCTCATCTCCAATCTGAAAATCTCCCGGTTCATGTTTTTTGGACGCCCTGTTTTTAGAACGGTATGCCATATCCTTTTCCAGGCCGGACATCTTGCCGCGCAGATCGCTTCGCATATGTTCCATTTTTCTGTTGGCATCTTTGCCGGACTGCTTCTTTAACTTGTTATATTCCTTGATCGTCTCATCGGCGGTTTCCTTTGCCTCAGAAATAATCCGGTAGGCTTCCTCACGGGCCTCGCGGAGAAGTTTTTCCCGTTTTTCTTTTATATTTTCCTGACGTTCTTTCAGACTCTTTCTCAAGGTTTCGATTTCTTTCCGGTATTCAAAGATTTCTTCCTGTTCCTGCTCGATCGTCTGCTTGCTCTTTTCCAGATCAGCCAGTATGGTCTCAAAATCTTTGACTGATTCGTCAATCTGATCCGATGCATGCTCGATAATATGGTTATCGAGTCCCAGTTTCCGTGAGATCGCAAATGCATTACTTTTTCCGGGAATGCCGATCATCAGTCGGTAGGTCGGGGATAATGTCTCCACATCGAATTCACAGGAAGCATTTTCGACTCCGTTCGTTGAGAGCGCAAACATTTTCAACTCGCTGTAATGAGTCGTCGCCATCGTTTTTACACCCCGGTCATGGAGGTCTGTCAAAATTGAAATAGCCAGAGCCGCGCCTTCCACCGGATCGGTTCCGCCGCACAGCTCATCCAGCAGCACCAGAGAGTCCCGGTGTGCATTCTGAATGATGGAGACAATATTCGTCATGTGGGAGGAGAAAGTACTCAGGTTCTGTTCAATACTCTGTTCATCTCCGATATCCGCGAAGACTTCTTTATAAATTCCCAGACTGGAACCCTGAAATGCAGGAATGTGAAGGCCTGCCTGCCCCATCAGCGTAAATAAGCCTACGGTTTTTAAGGAAACGGTCTTACCTCCTGTGTTGGGCCCGGTAATGACCAGCATGGAAAACGCATCGCCGAGAGAGACGTTGATCGGAACCACTTTTTTTGGATCAAGCAGCGGGTGGCGTCCCTGCTTGATATTGATCACGCCGTCTTCCCTGAAAATCGGTTTGCTGCCGTTATAGTCTTTTGCATATTTTGCCTTCGCAAAAATAAAATCCAGCTGTACTAAAAGCTTTTGGTTCTGTGCCAGACTGTCCATGTCGTAGGAAGCCTGCTCACTTAAAAGGGCTAAAATACGCTCGATCTCTGTCTGCTCCTGGCCCTCCAGTTCTTTTAACTGGTTGTTCAGAGTCACCACTGCCATCGGTTCGATAAACAGAGTAGAACCGCTGGAAGACTGGTCATGGATCATTCCTTTAAACTGTCCGCGATACTCCTGTTTGACCGGAATACAATAGCGTCCGTTTCTCATGGTCACAAGGGCATCCTGGAGCATGTCTTTGTTGGAAGAAGAACTGACCATAGCCGTGAGCTGGCTGTGGATCTTCTGATTGGTCAGTTTCATATTTCTCCGGATGTCTTTTAAGGCGGAGGAGGCATCGTCACTGATCTCTTCCGGTGAAATAATACAGTGTCTGATATCCTTTAACAGACCGTCCATTGGCACCAGGGACTCAAATACAGAATCCAGAGAATCAGCATCCGCCATATCATCCCGCTGCGCCCCATAGGCCAGTGCGTTTTTTACAGCCTCCAAAAGACTGGCAATCTCCAGAAGTTCTCCGGCACTTAAAGTCCCTTTCATTTTCAGGCGTTTCAGAGAAGCCCCCAGATCCTGGACTCCAAAAAATGAAATACTTCCCTGTTTATAAAGTCTGGTCAGGGCATCCTGTGTCTGTTCCTGAGCCAGGGAAATTTCCGGTTCATCTGTCATCGGCTCTAATTTTTCACAGGCGGCTTTCCCAAGCTCTGTGGTGGCATAGGCTTTCAGCCTTTCGATGACTTTGTCATATTCTAATGTATTTAAAACTTTTTGATTCATATTATTTTCCTCAGTTTATTCAAAAACCATTAATTATAGAAGGTTTTCCTTTTTAGATTTAGAAAAAGTGTAGCATAAAATATAGGGCATGTAAACGAGGCAGACGGCAATTTTCCAGTGGATTTTCGGGAAAGTTTATGTAATAATAGGAAAGTAAAAGAGGTTCGGGCTTTAAGTCGGCCCTAGAAAGGTTAAATTATGAGATATATAAGTGAGCTGCATGAAGGAGATATGGTTTCGGAGGTGTTTTTGTGCAAGACAAAGACATCCGGCACATCAAAATTTGGGAAGACCTATTATTCTCTTTCACTCCAGGATAAAACCGGAATGATCGACGGAAAAGTATGGGAACTGAACAATGCCATCGGACATTTCGAGGCCATGGATTATATCATGGTGAAAGGGAAGGTCACAAACTTCCAGGGAAATAATCAGTTGAATATTGAAATGATCCGGAAGGCAGACGAAGGAGAATACCAGATTTCCGATTACATGCCATCCACAAAAAAAGATATCGATGAAATGTATGATGAGCTTTTGGCAATGATTCAGAGAGTTCAGAATCCGTATCTGAAAGAACTTGCCATGAAGGTTTTCGTTGAAGATAAAGAGTTTGCAAAGAAGTTTAAAATACATTCTGCCGCAAAAAGTGTACATCACGGATACATCGGCGGCCTGCTGGAGCACTCTGTCAGCGTGGCTAAGTTATGCGAACAGTATGCAGTTCTGTATCCGCAGTTAAACAGAGACCTGCTGGTCACAACGGCCCTGTTCCATGATATCGGAAAGGCAGAGGAGCTCTCCGCATTTCCTGAAAATGATTACACAGACGAAGGCCAGTTAGTGGGGCATATTGTCATGGGAACGATCAAGCTATCCAAGCTCATGGATGAGATCCCGGGATTCCCTGCAAAGCTTGCCAACGAAGTGAAACACTGTATTCTGTCCCATCACGGGGAACTGGAATTCGGTTCACCGAAAAAGCCTGCACTGGCAGAAGCCCTTGCGCTGAGTCAGGCCGATAATCTGGACGCCAAGATGGAGACATTTGCAGAGGTCATCGAGAAGAAGCAGGAAGGTCAGGAATGGTCCGGTTTCCAGCGTTTGTTTGATACAAAGATCAGAGAATCATCTATTTAATTTTCATTCATAGATGATGAAATAAGAGGTGCCTATGGAATTTAAAAAGAATCAATTAGTGGAAGTGGAAATTGATGATATGGGCAATGAAGGAGAGGGCATCGGCCATGCAGACGGCTATGCCCTCTTTTTAAAAGATGCCGTAGTGGGCGATAAAGTCCTTGCCCGCATCATCAAGACAAAGAAAAATTATGGATTTGCAAGAGTAGAAAAACTGCTCGTACCTTCTCCTGACCGGGTGGAGCCGAAATGCCCGAACGCACGTCCATGCGGCGGATGTACTCTCCAGCACTTGTCTTATGAAAAGCAGTTGGAGTACAAATTTAATAAGGTAAAAAACTGTCTGGAACGGATCGGCGGGATCGAAAATGCAGGCTCTCTTATGGAGCCGATTTATGGTATGGACGAGCCGTATTATTACCGGAACAAGGCTCAGTTTCCTGTGGGACGGAATAAAGATGGAAAACTAATCACCGGGTTTTATGCGGGACGGACACATTCTATTATTGACTGTACCCACTGTTCGATTCAGCATCCGGTCAATGAGGAGATTTTGTCTAAAGTTCTTGATTATATGGAGAGGAACCATGTGGAGCCTTATGATGAAAAAAACCATAGAGGATTGGTGCGCCATATCATGACCCGGGTTGGATTTGTTACCGGGGAAATCATGGTATGTCTTGTGGTGAACGGCAGGAAGAAGGATCTTTTGAATCTTTCTGAACTGGTTGATTCTCTAAAAGAGATTGAGGGGATGACCAGCATTTGTGTCAACAGCAATTGGGAGAAGACGAACCGGATTATGGGAAATAAGGTAGAGGAGGTTTATGGGCCTGCTTATATTTATGACTATATTGGGAATGTGAAGTATCAGATCGGGCCACTGTCATTTTTTCAGGTAAATCCAAGGCAGACGAAAGTTCTTTATGAGAAGGCTTTGCAGTATGCAGGGCTTTGCGGAAATGAAACTGTGTGGGATCTTTACTGCGGGATTGGGACCATTTCTCTGTTTTTGGCACAGAAAGCAAAGCAGGTCTATGGGGTTGAGATCGTGAAGGAAGCCATTGAAGATGCCAGGCTGAATGCTGAGATGAACCATATGGATAATGTTCAGTTCTTTGTGGGGAAGGCGGAAGAAGTACTGCCACGGGAGTATGAGAAGAATGGGGTTTATGCAGATGTGATCGTTGTTGACCCGCCTCGGAAAGGGTGCGATAGGGCATTGCTTGATACTATGGTGAAGATGGGGACGGAGAGGATTGTGTATGTGAGTTGTGACCCGGGGACATTGGCTCGGGATTTGAAAGTGCTGGGGGGAGAAGGATATCGCGTGGAGAAAGTGGCGGTAGTGGATCAGTTTGGGCATACGGGGCATGTGGAGACGGTATGTTTATTATCCAAACTTCATTGAGACCAACATATCGATGTAGAGCTTGAGATGGATGAGATTGATTTGACGGCTGCGAAGAGCAAAGTGGGGCCTAATCTTTCTGCAATGAAAAAGATCAAATTATTTTGTGATCGTAATAATATTAAATATGGTGCTATCTAAGATGCTTGGCTAAATTACAAGATAACTTCCGATAAATCATAGGAATTGAGAGGATTTTTTATGGCTATAAGTAAGAAACTTGAGACGATATATTACAACGGACAGCCGGATGGAATACGTTCAATTCGTAGACATCTTTCGACAATGACAACATATGTTATTCCTCGTCCGTTGTTAGCCGAAGCAAAGAAAATATCAAATACAAATCGTCCCGGAATATATTATCTTATCAGTGAAAATGATAATAATAAAATTGCCCAGCTTTATGTCGGACAAACACGGAATGGTATAATCCGTTTAGATGATCATAATCGATCAAAAGACTTTTGGAATAAAGCAATTATGTTTCTTGCAGATAGCAAAACTTTTACTTTAGATATGATAAGTGGACTAGAAGCTTACGCTATTAATAAGGCAACAGACGCTAGACGATATAAAGTGGAAAATACAGTTAATCCGAAATATGAAATCGATGAATATGATCTTCCATTGATAGAAGAAGTATATGAAGAGATCCGATTTATAATGGCAACACAAGGATATAAGATGGAAAGTTCAGAGAATTCAATCAATGAAGCGAATACATTACATACAACAAGAAATGGAGTAAAGGCATTTGGAGCTTACGATGGTGATCATTTTGAGGTTTTGGAAGGCTCTCAAATAGATTTCAGTAGAAGAGTAAAGTTAGAAAAATATAATGCTCAGAGAGAAAAATTGCTTAATGATGGGGATATTATTGCAGACAAAAACGGAGTATATATTCTGAAAGTTTCTCTTGAATTTAATACACCAAGCGGAGCAAGTGATTTTGTACTAGGTGGTTCTACTAATGGGTGGATAGAATGGAAAAATAGAGAAGAGAAAACTTTGGATGAGATATATAGAAAATAATTTTTTCGTATCAATTTCCGATAATATATTGTTATCGGAAGTTGAATACAGAATATAAGGAGGATTGGGCGAAGCGCCTGAATGGCTTCTTGGAGTTCAACGGAAATGAAATCCTCACAGATGCAGGAAAAATCAGTGCAGAGAAGGCAAAGCTCCATGCAGAAACTGAATTTGAGAAATATCGGATTGTACAGGATAGAATGTTTATGTCTGACGACAATAAATTTTATTAGCGATATCGATATTAAAAAGGGAAAAGATACAATGACTGCATTATTCAAGCAGGAATTGAAAAGAAATAGATTTTGGAGCCTGGACAAGAGAATATAAGGGAGATAAGAAGAAAATTAGAGTTCAATTAGAAATGAGCCAATAGAATCTTATTTACAACATTATCTTACTTATGAACGAAGGTGCAATTGGTTTTGAAGATCCTGAGGAATTTAGTGATCTGTTGAAAGAAACAGTAAGATTTTTTGTTGATAGATAATTTGTAGTATATGAAGATTTGAATTGTTAGTTGGAGATGTGAATTTACCATGAGAGAATTAAAAGAAATAAATATTAATAACATAGAGGAAATCAAATCATTATTTGCAGAGATTTTTACAAAAGAACCCTGGAATGATGATTGGAGTGACTTGACACAATTGCATGAATATATCATGGATTTAATAGGAAACAGAAATTCTTTAACATTGGGTCTGTTTGAAAATGATGAACTCATTGGACTTTCAATGGGAAGCATCATGCACTGGCATATAGGCACAGAATATTACATTTTTGAATTCTGTGTGAAAGAGCAGTATCAGTCTAAAGGCATTGGTACGGAATTTTTACAAATGGTTGAACAATATGCCAAAAGCAGACAGATCACGCATATTTTTTTACAGACAGAGAGAACAGTACCTGCTTTTAATTTTTATAAGAAAAATGGTTTTATCGAATTAAAAGACCATGTATCCCTTTTTAAAGAATTTAATTAAAGGAAAGCCCAATGGAATATAAGATCAGACAAATGTATCCCAATGAATACCCTTATCTAAAAGAGTTTTTATATGAAGCAATTTTTCAAAAAGACATGGGGAACCTTCTGCCAAAGGAAATCATCAATAAACCAGATTTAAAAATTTACATAGAAGACTTTGGACGAAAACACGATCATTGTCTCTGTGCCGAAGCAAGTGGAGAAATCATTGGAGCAGTGTGGACACGGATCATTCCCGGATACGGGAATATCGATGACAAGACTCCAGAATTTGCAATTTCTCTTTACAAAGAGTACAGAGGAAAGGGAATCGGTACAAAAATGATGCAGGAGATGTTGTCTCTTTTAAAATCAAAGGGATACAAAAAGGCTTCTCTGTCAGTACAGAAAGAAAATTATGCATTTAAAATGTATCAGAATCTGGGTTTTAAAATCATCGATGAGACAGAGGAAGAATTTATTATGATGTATGATTTGACAAATACAGTGATCTAGCCGCCAATGTAAGGGGAATCAGGTGATGAAAGAAGAAAATAAAGCCTGGAAAGGGTATCATTTTCAGGCTTTGGATGACTGAGCAGACAACAAGCAATATTTAAGAAGAGAAAGGACTATGGCATGCCTGTTAAATTGAAAGATACAATGAAAGCAAAAAAACTGTTCGGAGACTGGCAGGAAACCTTAATCTGGTCCTGTCTTCAAAAGGTCATGGGAGACATCTATGTGGACAATGCTTCAGACCCACAGTCTGCCATGGCTGTTCTTGGTGACTTCTGTTTTTTTGCCGGAAATGCAGAGGAAGATATTGTCTCTTTCAAACCGGAAAACTGTTTCCAGGACTTTATCATTATGGTGCCGCAGTCTGAGGAATGGGCGGAACTGATCGTCAAAAATTATGGGGACAGAGCAAAACCGGCAACACGTTATGCCATAAAAAAAGAACAGAATATTTTTGATAAAGATACTTTAAGGTCTGCCGTTAATTCATTAAAGCCGGGATATATCCTGCGAATGATTGATGCAGACCTTTTTGCGCTGTGCAGATCAAGTACATGGTGTCAGGATCTGGTCTCACAGTTTAGGGACTATGAGATGTATAAAAAACTTGGCATCGGATTTGCCGTGTTGAAAGGGAAATCACTCGTGGCGGGAGCTTCTTCTTACGCAAGATACAGAGAAGGAATTGAAATAGAAATTGACACGAAGGAGGAGTTTCGGCGAAATGGACTGGCCTATGCATGTGGAGCAAAGCTCATACTGGAGTGTCTGGACAGAGGACTTTACCCAAGCTGGGATGCCCAAAATCCAGCATCCGCAGCACTTGCAGAGAAATTAGGATATCATTTTGACTATGAATACCGAGCATTTGAAATATGGGGATATTAAATGGAAATAAGGTTATTGGAGGAAGACGATATCGATTGTGTGTGTGGTATCTATGCGGCCAGTTGGAAAAGTGCATATAGAGGCATCATTCCTCAGGAGTTTCTGGTTAACATTGATAAGGAAAAATGGCGTGAGGGAATTCAAAATTCTGAATTGATTTCATTAGTCATGATGAATGGTGAAATGATGATCGGCACGGCCTCCTACTGTGCCTCCAGATTCATCAGTCTTAAGGGTTTTGGGGAAATCGTCTCGCTCTATTTGCTTCCGGATTACTATGGAAATGGATATGGCAGACAGCTTTTGCAGGCGGCAGTTGACGGACTGGCTGAGCTGGGGTATACATATGTCTTTCTGTGGGTTTTGGAAGAAAATATGAGAGCCAGAGCCTTCTACGAGAAGTTTGGTTTCCAGAACAGTGGAGACTGTCTCACGGATTATATAGGAGGAAAAAATTTAAGAGAACTGCGTTATATCTATAAAATAAAGTAAGAGGTGTAAATATAATGGGATTTTCAGAAAAAGTCAAGGAAGAAGCAAGGAGAAAATCAGGTTTCAGGTGCGTCATCTGTCAGGAACCATTTGTTGAAGTACATCATATCATTCCTCAAAGTGAAGGGGGAGAAGATACGATTGAAAATGCTGCACCCCTTTGTTCCAGATGCCACGATCTATATGGAGACAACCCTGCAAAAAGAAAACAGATCCGTCAGATGAGAGATTATTGGTTTGAGGTCATGGAGAAGAGAGATAAAGAGGGCTTGGATGAGTTAGGGCCGATTGCACCAGATCCTGACAGAGTGAATGCCTTGCGGGACAAAGGGATAGCAATCCAGCATACTGTTTTTGCAGAAGAAAATTTTCAGACGGCTGCCAGAATGATATATAAATTGATTTACACTGCGCAGCAGAATTTTCCGAATCAAAAACGTATTCTGTATTTGGATATCGAAGGACACAGAAATAGTGCGGGAGGCTATGATCACGACATGATGGAACTTCAGAAAGACTTTATTTTAGGTTTTCTAATGCCCTATATTACGGCCGTACATATGCCGTTGATCAGTGTTGAAAATAAGAAACTGCAAAAGAATAAATTAGTTGAGGACTTGGCGATCTTTGCAGAGGAAGAAGGAACAAAATGAGGATTGTTAGTTGGAACTGCAACGGAAAATTCAGAGAAAAGAATATAGCAATATCTGATTTACAAGCAGATATTTATGTAATTCAAGAATGTGAAAATCCAAAAGAGATTAATTATCATTGGGACCCTAAATTCATAACGAACTTTATATGGACAGGTGAAAATAGAAATAAAGGGTTGGGCATCTTTTTTAGCGCAAAGAGTAAAATAAGAGAAAATCCATGGCCTAAATATACCTTAAGAAATTTTATATCGATTAATATAGATAATAAATTTGATTTAGTCGGGGTATGGGCTTGTAAACCCTATATAGAGGAGTATTGTATCTATCAGAGTGTTCAATATAATAAGTATAACCAAAACACTATCGTTATTGGAGATCTTAACAGTAATAAAATTTGGGACAGCCAACATAAAACTCGTAATCATTCTGCTGTGGTAAATTTATTACAGGAAAAGGGATTATATTTTGCCTATCATATAATGAATAGAGAAGATCAAGGAGAAGAGACACGGTCAACATTTTATTTACATAGATATCCTGACAGGGGGTATCATACGGACTTTTGCTTTTTAGATCCTTCCAGAATTATTGATTTTCAATTATTAGAAGAAAGTAATTGGCTTGAACATTCAGACCATATTCCTATGCTAATAGACATAAAGGATAATTGAAAATAGGTTGAACTTGAGGTGAACAAGATGAAAAGAATTATAGCTGCAGCAATCATGGATGGTAATAACGTTTTAATTGCAAAGCGAAATTATGGATCACTGAAAGGATATTGGGAATTTCCGGGCGGTAAATTGGAGAGAGACGAAACAGATAAAGAATGTATTTGTCGTGAAATTAAAGAAGAATTTGATGTGGACATAAAAGTAGGTTCATACCTTGGAAAAGCCAAGTTTCAGGTGGATCATACAAATTATGAAATGAGTCTTTTTGAAGCGAATCTGTTGACTAAACAGTTTAAACTATCAGTACACGAAAAGGCTGTGTGGGTTCCCAAAACAGAGCTACTGACTTACCGACTTGCACCAGTAGATGAAGTTTTAGTAAAACAATGCTTTGGAGGAGAATGAGTGAATTATTTTTTCGTTTTTCAAAATATAACGTTCGAGGAAGAACAAAAAGGAGGTTTTTTGTGGGCTCCACAGAGAGGAAAAGCTGGGCAAAGAGTATCACATCATGAGACAATGAAATGTGTGAAACAAGGAGATATTATCATACATAGCTGTGACAAAAAAATAGTAGCAATCAGTAGAGCTAAAACAGATGTATATGAGGCAGAAATACCAAGAGAATTAAAAAATAAATGGGATTCTGAGGGCTGGAGAGTAGATACAGAGTACATAAACTTTACAGAGACCATTGATACTTCAAATTATAAAGAGGACTTATTACGCATTCAACCAAAAACGAAAGCACCATTTAATCGACTGGGTCGTGGCAATATGGGATATTTGTTTTTTGCTAATCAGGAATTATATGAGTTTATCATTACTAAAATAGTAAAAGTACAGAAAACAGAAGATGACATGAGAAAAGTAAAAGAGCTGCTTTATTTGACAAGCCAACAAAGTGTGGATAGAAATGAGTTAGAGGAGCAGATGAATTTTGAAGGCTTCAAAGCAAAACAGTTATCACAAAAGCAGCTTGCGGAACATGCTATGAAAGTAAAACCAAACAGATATCAAAAGTCAGAAACGACAGTATATTATCGGAGTCCATATATAAAAGAATTAGTAAAGCAATTCGCGGAGGGAAAATGTCAATTATGTCATAAGGATGCTCCTTTTTTTGACAAAGATAATAAACCGTATTTAGAGGAACATCATGTGAAGCGTTTGGCCGATGGTGGCACTGATACAATAGATAATGTGGTTGCAATCTGTCCGAATTGTCATCGAAAAGTGCACTTGTTAGATTTAGATGAAGACAAAATTCGGTTATTAGAAAGTGCAAAGAAAAATCATAAACGGTACGAAAGACTTTTAAAATATGCAGAAGGAACCAAAGGATGAATAAAGGAGACAAAAAATGAAGAATTTTAAAAGAGATAACCTTCTGTTCTCCCTCTGCGGCCTAAACTGCGGTCTGTGTCCGATGAAGATAGACGGATACTGTCCGGGCTGCGGCGGAGGTGCTGGAAATCAATCCTGTAAGATTGCCAGATGCAGTATGGAGCACGGAGGGATTGAATATTGTTTCCAGTGCGGGAAATACCCATGTGAGAAGTATGAGGGTATCGATGAGTTTGATTCTTTTATCACACATCAAAAGCGCCGGACAGATTTTGAAAGAGCCGAAGAAGCCGGTATAGATTTTTATAATGCAGAACAGAAACAGAAAGCTGAGATGCTGTGTGATTTATTAGATCATTATAATGATGGACGGAGAAAAAGTTTTTACTGTACAGCAGTCAATCTTCTGGATCTGGATGATGTCAGAGCAGTGATGGAAAGTATTCATGACGGACTTAAACCGGATGAATCAACTCTGAAAGAAAGAGCTGCGGCTGCGGTCAAGATTTTCCGGGAAAAAGCCGGGGAGCGGCAAATCGTGCTGAAACTGAAGAAAAAGCCAAGGAAAAAGAAATAGATGCTTTAAGTAAAGGCAGCATTTATCTAATATTTTACCAGAGAACCACTGCCCGGTTTAACATAATAATATAAGGGACATTTTGTACATTGACAAAAAGACTTCTGCTTGCTAAAATCCCAGTTAACATTAAGAAGACGGCACCATAAAACAAAATTTTCATGGGCAAAAGGCGGTGAACGAGATAAGAAAAACGATATTGTATACTGCAGTGAGCCTTGACGGCTTTATTGCAGACAAAAACGGCGGGATAGAGTGGCTGGAAAAGCAGGACATAGGACCCGAAGGACAGGAAAGTTATGAAAATTTTATCCAGACAGTGGATACGGTGGTCATGGGTTATACAACCTATCATCAGATCACCACGGAACTCTCAGCAGGGTTTTGGCCATATGAAGGAAAAATGACTTATGTGATGACACACAGGGCTATGGAGGATAAAGAAAACATTAAGTTTGTAAATTCTCCATTAGACCAGTTTATCTCAGCCTTGAAGGATCGGCCGGGAAAAGATATCTGGATCTGCGGAGGAGCGGACCTGGTAAACCAGCTGATAAAATCAGGGCTGATCAGCCGCTTTCATATTTCTGTGATTCCGGTTATTTTAGGAAACGGAATCCGGCTGTTTCACGAAGGCAATCCTGCAAACCAGCTGAAACTGATATCAGCTGATAATCTTCACGGAATGACGGATTTAGTTTATGAAACATGTGAATAGCAGGAGAGGGTACTATGATTCAGAAGAAGGAGATTGACAGCGGAACTGGATTTGACTGGGGACGTATATCAGGAGACTATGCTAAATACAGAGATATTTATCCGGAGGAGTTTTATCAAAGGCTTCTGGACCGGGGTGTCTGCACTCTGGGTCAGGATGTCCTGGACATAGGAACGGGTACTGGGGTAATTCCCAGAAATTTATATTCCCATGGGGCAAGATTTACCGGCATTGATATATCCGGCCAGCAGATAGAACAGGCAAAACGGCTTGCCTCAGAGAAAAATATGGACATCCGCTTTCTCTGTACTCCGGCAGAGGATGTGCCTTTTTTACCAGGTTCATTTGATGCGGTGACAGCATGCCAGTGTTTTACATATTTTAACCATGAGGTATTAGCGGCCAAGATCAGCAGCCTGCTGAGAGATCAGGGAAAATTTGCAGTATTGTATATGGCGTGGCTGCCGCAGGAGGACGAGACTGCCGGAAAGAGCGAGGAGCTGGTGCTTAAATATCATCCGCTGTGGACCGGATGCGGTGAAACAAGACATAAGATTCAGATTCCGAAGGTATATATGGATTACTTTGACATTGAATCCGAAGAGGTGTTTGATCTGGAAGTGCCTTTTAAGAGAGAAACATGGAATGGAAGGATGAAAGCCTGCCGGGGGATTGGTGCTGCTTTGCCGGAAGAGGAAGTGGCGGCTTTTGAAGAAGAGCATATGAGACTTCTCAGACAGACTGCTCCGCAGGAATTTTGTGTTCTTCACTATGCTGCAGTGACAGTGCTGCAAAAAAAGTCGGAAAGATAGGAGGAGAAGGTGGAAATTTCATTTGTAAAAAAGAAGGAACTGTTTGACGATGCAGGAGCTATCCGGGAAGAAGTGTTTGTAAAAGAGCAGGGATTTGCTGAAGAGATTGACGAAACGGACGAAACAGCAGTTCATGTTGTGTGTTATGATCAGGAATATCCGATTGCAGTGGGCCGATATTTTGAAGATGATCAGGAAGGAATCTATCATATAGGACGGGTTGCCATCCGAAAAAAATACAGAGACCGGCACATCGGCAGGAAGATTATGGAGTTTATGGAGGAGTGCATCCGGCAGGAGGAAGGGAAGACAATCCATCTCTCAGCCCAGGCCAGGGTTAAGGAATTTTATGAGAAACTTGGGTATCAGAAAAGGGGAGAATCTTACATGGAAGAACACTGCCTGCACATACCTATGGAAAAGCATATAAAATAAAATTAAAAGGAGGTCATGGGATCATGAAATCAGATGACAGATTTAAGAGGATTTATAAACAGGGAAAAATGACAGTGACAGAGATATGGGTGGACCGTGTCACAGGGGTAAACTATCTGTATCATGTAGACGGCTACTCAGGCGGGCTGACTCCGCTTCTTGACAGGGACGGAAAACCCGTAGTTTCTCCTGTTGTAAACGGTTAATCAACCGAACCGAAGCATATACACAACAAAAGCTGTCCTCAGTGGGCAGCTTTTGCTATAATAGAGAAAAGGAGTACAATATGACAAAAGACAAATTAGCGTTGGAGATCATAGAGCGGCTGAAAAAAGAATATCCTGATGTAGGGTGTACTTTGGATTATGACCAGGCATGGAAATTGCTGGTGAGCGTGCGTCTGGCGGCACAGTGTACAGATGCCAGGGTAAATGTGGTTGTCCAGGATTTATATGAGAAATATCCGGATGTGAATGCTCTGGCAGAAGCAGATCCGGCGGACATAGAGGCGATCGTCAGACCATGCGGGCTTGGGCGGAGTAAGGCAAGAGATATCAGTGCCTGTATGAAGATATTGAGAGACGAGTATGGCGGCGGAATTCCGGATAACTTTAAGGATCTGATGAAGCTTCCGGGAGTAGGACGTAAGAGCGCCAATCTTGTGATGGGTGATGTTTTCGGGGAACCGGCAATCGTTACGGATACCCACTGCATCCGCCTGGTAAACCGTATGGGTCTGGTGGACCAGATCAAAGATCCAAAAAAAGTAGAGATGGCACTCTGGGAGATCATACCTCCCGAAGAAGGAAGTGACTTCTGCCACAGGCTGGTATTTCTCGGAAGGGATATCTGTACTGCAAGGACGAAACCGCACTGTGAGAAATGCTGTCTGCGGGATATATGTCCTAAAGAGGGAGTATAGAGTCAAGACAAAGGACTGAAAGGAGGAGCCGGTATGAAGAATCAAAAGTTATTCAAAACCAATGCTGCGGTAAGCATCATTCTGATCATCGGTTTTCTTCTGACATCCATATTCAGCTATAAAGCTAACTATAAAGCGTCTTTGGACAACATTGAGCAGGTGTCCTCCCTTACATCAGAGGGCATATATTATCAGATGAGAACGATTTTTGCAAAGCCGGTCAATGTCTCCCTGACCATGGCACATGACAGCCTGCTCATCGAACATCTGTCAGACCGGGCGTCCCGGGAGGACAGCAGGCGCTATGAGAAAAAGACGATGGATTACCTGCGTTCGTATCAGGAGAAATATAAATATGACTCTGTTTTTTTAGTCTCGGCATCTACAAAAAAATATTACAGCTTTAATGGGCTTGACCGGACGCTGGACAAGGGCAATCCAGAGAATCAGTGGTACTATGATGTATTGAAAAGTAAAAGCGAGTATACCATAAAAGTGGATAATGATGAGGTGAAGGGCGCAGATAATAAAATTACGGTTTTTATCAACTGTAAGATCCAGGACAGCGGCGGAAAAGTTATCGGAGTCGTCGGCGTCGGAATGAGGGTGGATTCCCTCAAAAAGATTCTTCATAAATATGAGAAGGAGTCAGAAATCGGGGCATACTTTCTTGATGATGAGGGGATCATCCAAATCTCTACCGCATATACAGGATATGAAAAAACAGACTGGTTTAAGATCCGCGGGAATGAACACATCAGGGATAAAATACTGGGGTGGAAGAAAGAAACATCCGATTTGGATATCTGGACCAAACAGTCCAAAGACGGAGTCGGAAAAAGTTTTATATCCACCCGTTATATACCGGAATTATCATGGCATCTGGTGATTGAACAAAAGACTGGAAAATTGATTGATGAGATGAAGCAGGAGATTTACGGGTCAATATTTATGATCATAGCCATTATTCTTGCAGTGTTATTTATTATCACTTCAGTGATTAAGAATTTTAACAGTCAGCTGACTTATTTAATGACAGAAAAGCAGACCCTGTTTAAAAAAGTCACAGAACAGCTCTATGAAAATATCTATGAACTGAACATTTCAAAAAACTGTCCGGCAGTAAAGAGTACAGAGAGATACTTTGAGAGCCTGGGGGCAGGAGACATACCGTATGATCAGGGGCTCAGAGTGATTGCGGAAAAGCAGATAAAAGAAGAGTTCAGAGATGGGTATGTAAACACCTTCACACCGGAAAATGTTTTAAGAGAGTATAAAAACGGCAATCATCATCTGCAGTATGACTTTATGATCTCGGAGGACGGGGCGCATTATTTTTGGATGAGGATTGATGCATATACGTTCTTATCCTCAGAAGATAAATGTATTCATATGTTTACTTACAGAAAGAACATTGATGAGGATAAGAAAAGGGCCCTTCAGATGACAAAAAGGGCAGAGACAGATGAAATGACTGGATTCTATACAAGAGCCGCTGCGGAAAGGTGCATCGGAAAGGTTTTATCAGAAAATGAAGATGCCATGTACGCTTTTTTCCTGTTCGATATTGATAACTTTAAGCAGGCGAATGACCGGTTCGGCCATGTGTTTGGTGATATGGTCATCAAAGAGTTTACAGCAGTTATACGAGAGCATTTCCGTGAAAATGATATTTTGGGGCGGATCGGCGGCGATGAATTTGCGGCATTTCTTCCGGCAGAGAATTTAGAGACTGTGGAGGCAAAGGCAAAGGAGATTTCTCTCAGTCTCAGCAGGACCTTCACAGACGGGGTGTCCAGCTGGAAGATGTCGGCCAGCATCGGTGTCGCTGTCGCTCCCAGGGACGGAAAGGATTTTGTCTCTCTGTATAAAAATGCGGATGCGGCTCTCTACGAGACAAAGCAGAGAGGAAAAAACGGATATACAATTTCCGGACGATTATAACCTGTATGGAAAAGGGAGTAAATCATGCTGTGATTTACTCCCTTATTTTAATGCTTTCTTTTGTTCAGAAGAGAAAGCGGAAATCGTTTCCTGGGAAGGGGCTTTAACTGGGCGGGCGCTGGTTTCCATCTGGCATAGAGAGTGTAATGCTCTGTGCTTCCATGGTGGATCGTGGTTACCTGTTTTCCTCCGAACGGGTCATCATACCATCCGAGAAAAGCAAGGCCCGGAAGTTCTTCCGGAGGATTCAGGATGAGATCAGGCGAATCTGCCGTATAAAAAACCGGGTTGGTGTTCTGGGATTCCAACAGGTTTTCACAGCGTATCCTGAAACGGACGGGAGCCAGAAGAACGAAAGTCCGGTCAGGATTTAAGCGGAATTCCCAGCCATTAAATACACGGGAAGGCATTCGGAATTTTTCTGCGTCTGAAGGCTGAAGACCGAAATATTCGAATAAAGGGGCGCAGATGACAATTGGATCTCCTTTCGTATTTGGAGAAATATATTTGGAAGTCTCAAGACGGATACAGGCATTGGGATGAAGGGTGTTCTGCAGGTAGAGATGTGTATCCGCATCTTGGAGAAAAAAGCCGTCATATAAATTTTGTCCTCCCTCAAGAATAAGGGAACTGCCGTATTCAAGAGAGATGCCGACGCCTGCTTTCTTGGCAAGGTTCTGTGAAAGCCGTGTGGTGCCTCTTAAACTTACAATGCTGCCGGAGCCATGGGAGAGGATTCCGCCGCCGCATCCAAAACGAGCCGTATTGTCCTCGATGATACAGTCATATAGGTTTGCATCCGCAGGACCTTCTTTGGAATCAAGAAAGATTCCTCCGCCTGATCCTGCCTGATTTTGAATAAATTCTGCGGATGTCAGGGAAAGATTTTTTTCACCGGAAGAAGACTCAGACAGAAAGGCCAGCCCGCCGCCGGATTTTTCTGCGGTGTTTCGGGAAAAAGAAGTCTGTGACACATTGACATTTCCTCTGCCGGATGAACTCATGGCAATGCCGCCGCCGTCTGAAGAAGAAATATTTTCAGAAATTGTGCTGTCTGTAAGGTGAAAGGTAAATTCTCCGCTGCCTGCACTAAAAGCAATGCCGCCGCCGCAGGAAGCCGCCTGATTTTTCTTTATATCAGAATTCATCAGTGCCAGGCGGACAGATCTTTTTGAAGAGAAGTTTGTAAGGGAAATGCCTCCGCCCATTCCATTGGCTTTGTTACTGGAAATACAACATTCATTTAATGTAACTGAGGCCCCTTTTTTGGAAACCAGGCAGAGCCCTCCTCCATTTTCCTCTGCACTGTTTTCAGAGAGGACAGAGTCCTTTTCGATATCCAGCTGATCTTCTTCACTGCATCCAAAGAAGTAAATGCCTCCTCCGTAAGCGGAGGTGTTTCCGGAGATCTTCACATCACCTGACAATGTAAGGGAAGAAGGGACTCCCGTATCTTCACGGAAACCTGAAAAATTGATGCCGCCGCCGTATCCCAGGGCAATGTTGTCAGTTATGGCAGCCGTGTCAGAAACGCTGAAGAAACTTCCCGCTTTTCTTTCAAAAGAGCGAAGGTAGATCCCGGCACCGTGGGCCGCAGTATTGCGGGTAATCAAAGCGCGTCCAAGGACTGCAAATTTATCATCGGGATGTTTGGCGGCAGCCATGACAGCGCCTCCGCAGAGTCTGGAGGAGCAGTCACAAATCTGCGAGTCTTCGGTCATCAGGAAATGGCTTGAAAGGGAACAGCTGCCTGGAAAATAAACGCCTCCCCCTTCTGTATAGGAATGGTTGTTCCGGAGAACTGCGCCGTGTTTCAGAATAAGTGTACCGCCAGAAACTAATATTAAGGAACGGTTCAGAGGATCTTTGCCGGAATGAAGTTCTTTTTGACCGTCTAATACAATGTTTTGAAGAGTGAGGCTGCCTCCCTCTGAAACTTGAAACATAGCAGAGGGAAAGGAAGCGTCTTTATAAAGGGTGACCGTACATTCTTCGGAGCGGCCGGTGAGTATCAAGGGAGTATGGACTCTGATTTGTCTGGTAACTGTGAAATCTGAAACTGCCTGTATGTGAGTTTCTTTGGATTCCACAGCGTTCAGCAGCTCGGTTTGATTGGAGACTGGAGTCAAAATATCACCTGCTTTTTTCAGTTCAATCTTATATTTAGTATATGCAGAAATAACGGGAAGGGGGAAAGATACGGGATGATATAAACTTATAAATATGGTATAATTATCAAATAAAGTAAACATCAAAGATCATTTATGGGGGTAGAGATTATGGTAGAGAGAAAATGGTGGAAACGCTTGGTCTGTATGGCCGTGAGCCTGATCATGGTAGTGTCTTTGTGTATGCCGTCCATTGCTTGGGCAAAGGAAGCAAAGAAGTCAGGGTATGATACGGAAGCGCCGAAAGTTCGGTCTGTAACGATTAAAAATCGAAGTGTAGTAAAACCAGGATTTGTTACAGTTGATTTGAATGTGGAAGAGACTGGTACGGGAATCATTGGTATTAGCGTGTATGCACATAATAAAAAAGGTGACTCAATATCAAATTATGGAGGACTGTGGCAGGAATCCCAAGGTTGGGCCGGTGATTGGTCTGATGCTCCCAAGCTGTCAGGGCGGTATTCCATAAATATTCCTTGTATCATCGAAGATGCCTTCGGATCAATACAGGATAGATCAAATTGATATTATGGACCAAGCAGGCAATAAGAGAATGTACTTTTGGTCATATCAGGACAGTGAAAATTCAATTTCCGATGTTACCAGCAATGAAGTGTGTAGGATAGACAAGAATACAATTAATATTAAAGATGAATTTGATGTCGACTTTCAGTATTTCATTAACAATCCAAACATTCCATCTAAACTGAAATCCATGCAGACAGGGAAAGTTGCCATGATCAATTTCTCCAACACTAACTATACCGCAAAGAAGGCTTTCTTTGATGCAATCAAAGGAAAAGATAAAACCATTGTTTTTTCAAACGATGGAATCCAGTGGGTTTTTAATGGAAAGAACATCAATAAAGCAACGAAGAACATCAATTTAAAGACAAAAGTAAAGAGGGAAAGTGGAAGGCAGTATGGTACATCCGATAGTGTCGTCTCTCTCATGTTTGCGAGCAACGGTACTCTTCCCGGCAAGGCAAGGGTCAGATTAAAGACTGATTATGTACTATCCAGCAGACTGAATCTCTATTATCTGGATGACGGAGCCTTGGATCTGGAAAGCTCCAAGGCAGTGGGATATGCCGACGGAAGTGATACTTGGAGTGAGATTTATCTGACTCATAATTCTAAGTTTCTTCTGAGTAAGAGTAAATTAATTAATTCTCCGAAAAAGCTGAAGCTAAAAACTTTAAAAAGAAAAAAATTAAAGGTTTCCTGGGCAAAGATAAAAGGTATTAAGAAATACCAGCTCGTTTACTCAACAAGCAAGAAATTTACAAAGAAAACAACTAAGAAAGTTACAGTGACTGGTTCTTCAAAGACATTGAAAAAACTGAAGGCTAAAAAAAGATATTATGTAAAAGTCCGCGCAGTCAAGAATTCCAAAACCTTTGGTGTTTACTGCAAAGCTAAACGGAGCGGTAAAATCAAAAAATAAATAGAAAAGCGGTGTCCAAACTTCATAATTTGGACGCCGCTTTTAAAAAAATTACTTAAAACATTTTATCCTGCGGGAACAGAGATTTTACATGATCTACTTCTTCCTGAGTGGCAGGTGCTGCAGGAACATAATATTCACGTTCTCTTGCAAGCTTATAAATTTCTTCCTGAGACATTTCACACTGGTTTCTCATCTGTTTTAATGTCTGCTTTAATTCCTGGTTTTCTGACTGGGCGATCATTCCGCCATACCTTGTCAGCTCTCCGTTTACGCTGGCAAGCGTATCGGCTACCATAGTCTTATCATCTAACATTCTGTTTCCTCCTTACTTAAGAAACTGCATTAATTTTTGTTTGCTGTCCATTGCTGACTGAGCGGATTGCTGAAAGAATTTTTTTATTGCGGGATCTGTTGCCTGGTCTGCATAAGCCTGCATTTTGCAGTGTGTGGTGTCAAAACCGCCGATTAAGTGACGAAGGTTCTGTAAATCTAACATAGATATATTTGCCATTGTAATGCCTCCTTTAAAATTTATTACCTCTTTAGTATCCCAAACAATTTTTATAGTATGCGAAATGAAAACAGCTGTATAAATTTGATTTATTTTGTAATAAAATTAAATTAAAAAATAAATTTAGACTGGAGGCATTAAATTGAATTATATATATCAGTGGGAAAAGGCGGAAACAGAAGATTTTTCAAAGATTTACGAATTGATGACGGAAGCATTTCCGCCGAGTGAAATAAGAAATGAAGAAGGTCAGAGAAATCTTCTGAGCCGTTCGGCGTATCAGCTTTATACAGTGAAACAGGACAACGAAATACACGGACTGCTGGGCGTGTGGGAATTTGACACTTTCATTTTTATTGAGCATTTTGCGGTTGATGCATCTTTAAGGGGAAATGGAATCGGGGGAATGCTTCTGAGTGATTTTTTGAATCATACGGAAAAAACAGTGTTTTTGGAAGTGGAAGAGCCGGGAACAGACCTGGCAAGGAGAAGGATAGGATTTTATGAAAGAGCCGGGTTCTGTCTCAATGATTTTGATTACATACAGCCGGACCTCCAGCAGGGACAATCTTCTCTGCTGCTGAAAAATATGACATATCCTATGAAACTATCAAAAGAAGATTTTGAACGGATGAAGCAGCAGATTTTTGAGACGGTATATCAAATAAAGGCTTAAAGATACGGTGTGCCCTATGGGTAAACCCTGCAGGTATAAGATTGATTCTTTCTTGTGATACTTTATAAGAGTAGATTTTTAAATTACAGTATATAGGAGGGAATGAATTTATGGAATCAGGAAAACCTCGCGTGTTTGGATACGTCAGAGTGTCTGCAAGAGACCAGAATATTGACCGGCAGATGATCGTGATGGAAAAGCTGAAAATACCCAAAAACAATCTGTTTATTGACAAGCTTTCAGGAAAGGATTTTAACCGGCCCAGCTATAAACGGATGGTAAGGAAGATGAGAGCGGGAGATGTGCTCTACATTAAATCGATTGACCGTCTGGGCAGGGATTATACTGAGATAATAGAGCAGTGGAGAATCCTCACGAAAAAAAAGAAGGCAGATATCGTCGTCGTAGACTTTCCGCTGCTGGATACAAGGAAGAAGGACAAGGATCTTACCGGTACTTTCATTGCGGATTTGGTTCTTCAGATTCTTTCTTATGTTGCACAGACGGAGAGGGAGAATATCAAGCAGAGACAAAAGGAAGGGATCACTGCCGCAAAAGCAAAAGGTGTTCGGTTCGGGCGTCCCGCAAAGGATGTACCGGAAGATTTTTTTGAAATCTATGAGATATGGAAGAAGAAAAAAATCAGTCTCAGAGAGGCATCAAGAAGGCTTCAGGTAGACCACAACACATTTAAAAAATGGGCTTCTCAGTTCACATGCTGAACTCTGCATTGGCAGCAGTGTGTGGTGAAAAACGTAGACTTTTTTCCACGGTCTGAAAAATACATAAAGTTCTTTCAATAAAGCCCTGTTTTCCGCGGCTTCCGCTTTTGCAACAAATTATAGCATATGCTTGGAAAAAAGTCTGCTTTAATCACCAGGCGTACTTTACGCAGAAAAGTGCAGGGAGATACAGAGGATGGGAGGATATAGAAAATGGCAGAACAGGGACTGTTGGATTTTTTAGCAGAGAAGAGCAGATGTGCATATCTTTCGGAACTCAGAGACAGGCAGAAAGACAGAGAAATAAGCCGGATTTTGAAGAAAATTAATGCGGAAAGCTTCAGTACAAAAGACTGGCAGGATGCATTGGAGTATTTTACAGATGTAAGAGAAGAGATTCAGGATAAAAAAAGTGCAAAAGCGTATCTGGAAGCTTATTTTTCAGGAAAATACAGTAAATAACTTCACAATTTTATATTTCTGCATAATATAAAAGAAAAAGGAACTGTATAAGCATGAGCTTTTGTGAAAATATATGGGATTCGGATCAGGGAGAAACAATCAAGGTCCAGGGCGGAACCATTGAAAATATTATGCACTCAGCTGACGCAGATTACGTTAAAACAGTGTGCAGGCTTCAGAAAGACAGCAGAATTCAGTCCGTCGTCGTTATGATTGTGGATGAGCATACATTGATCCACTGCAGCGACGGGAAAAGAATTACTTCCAGGGATCTGAAGGAAGGCATGACGGTGGATGCCTGGATCTCAAAGGCTATGACAAAAAGTATTCCGCCTCAGGCCAGGGCATACAGGATTATTGTGAAAAGCAGTCCCTGCGGGACTGCGGTTACGGACGGGAGAGTGGCAGGGGTTGATCTGCACAACGGTTTTTTGTATACAGGAATACCCGGAAAACCGGAAAGCCAGATCCGTTTTGTAGTCACAGAGAACACTCCGATTCTGGACCGCCGGGGAAGCAGAATACGGCTTAGAGATTTAAAACAGGGCGACCGGGTACGGGTAGAACATGCTGATTTTATGACTGCAAGCATTCCGCCCCAGACAACGGCATTTGCAATAAAAAAATATTAGCAGTTACAAAGAAACAGGCAGCATTTTACTGTCTGTTTCTTCTTTTTTCGGGCAAAAATCAAGGATCAGTGTTATAATAAAAAAGCTATGGAAAGGAGGCCCGGGGTATGAGAACAAGAAAAGAAGTAATTGAATTTTGTATGTCTCTGAAACAGGTTTATGAAGACTATCCGTTTCAGGACAGTAACTGGACGCTGATGAGACATGAAACGAATAAAAAGACATTTGCTTTTATTTTTGAACGGGACGGACATATCTGGGTCAATATAAAGTGTGATCCGGAATGGATCTTAGTATGGAGAGAGACTTATGATTCTGTTGTGCCGGCTTATCATATGAATAAAAAGCATTGGAATTCTATCATTCTTGACGGCTCAGTGCCGGATGAGGATATCAAACGCATGATCGGGGAGAGCTACGATTTGATTCGGGCGGGCATAAGGAGGCAGAAATGAATACGAGAGAAGCAATCAATATAAGATGTTCCAGGAGGACGTACCTTCCGGAATATCTAAGGGAAAAAGATGCGAAACCATTGTTTCAGATGATCCGGGAAATCAATAAGGAACAAGGGCTTCATCTGCAGCTCATCACAGATGAGGGCAACATTTCCAAGATTAAAATGAGCTACGGCATGTTTAAAAACGTGCATGGATTTATAGCAATGGCCGGAAGAAAAGACGATCCGCATTTAAAAGAAAAGCTGGGTTATTACGGTGAGAAGCTGGTCCTTCTGGCTACCACAGCCGGGCTCGGCACATGCTGGGTGGGCGGTACATATAAGAAGGACAGCTGTGTGTGCGGCTTAGAACAGGGAGAGAGCCTTGAGGCGGTCATTACGGTTGGATATGTAGAGGCGGATAAGAGGACGAAAGAAAAGATGATATCTTCTTTCGTAAAGAAAAAAGGAAAAAAAGCAGACCAGATGCTAAGGGCGGAAGAGCAGGTTCCGGACTGGATCATGCAGGGGATGGAAGCGGTTGAGAAGGCGCCGTCTGCCCTGAATGCACAGCCGGTGGAATTTCAGTGGAAGGATGGAAAGCTCACGGCCCATGTTACGATTAAAAACGGATTTGAAGAGATCGATATGGGGATCGCAAAGCTTCATTTTGAACTGGGAACAGAAAAAGCAGGATACTGGGAACTGGGAAACGGAGCAGAATTCCGATATTTATAGAAAATAAAAACAGGATGGATGATCGATGAGCGAGACAAAATTTTCAACACTGTGCTATATAGAAAAAGATGAGAAATATTTAATGCTTCACCGGACCGTGAAAAAGAACGATGTTAATAAGGACAAGTGGATCGGCGTGGGAGGACATTTTGAGTATGGGGAAAGCCCGGAGGACTGTCTGTTAAGAGAGGTAAAGGAAGAGACGGGACTCAAGCTTACATCCTGGAAGTTCAGGGGAATCCTTACGTTTCTCTGTGACGACTGGCCGATGGAATACATCAGCCTTTTTACGGCAGACGAATTTGAAGGAGAGATAACCGCCTGCAATGAAGGTGTCTTAGAATGGGTGGACAAGAAAGATATTCTGAGCTTGAACCTTTGGGAAGGGGATAAGATCTTCTTTAAGCTGCTGGCTGAGAATGAACCTTTCTTTTCGCTGAAGCTTGTCTACCGGGGAGACTGTCTTCGGCAGGCTTGTCTGAATGGCAAAGACATGGAGCTCTTTGATATATTGACTCCGGACGGAAAACCCACAGGGATCGTAAAGGAACGATCGATTGTGCATACGGGCGGTGATCTCCACGGGACTTCCCATATCTGGCTGGTGCGCAGGAAACAACACGGCTTCGATGTTCTGCTGCAAAAGCGCAGCAAAGAAAAGGATGCTTTTCCGGGGTGCTATGATGTGTCATCGGCAGGCCACATGGCAGTAGGGGATGATTACCTTCACACCGCGGTGCGGGAACTTTCCGAAGAACTGGGAGTAACGGCAGAGCCGGAAGATTTTAAGTTTATAGGGATGAGGGACTCCGTCGTAAAGGATACTTTTCACGGAAAGCCGTTCCACAATCATGAGCTGAGTGCAGTTTACGTATATGAGACAGATCTTTCCGAAGAAAAGTTCCGGCTGCAGAAGGAAGAAGTAGATTCGGTTCTCTGGATGGATTTTCGGGAATTTGAAGAAAAAGCCCGAAACGACGGGATCCGGCACTGTATTTTTGCAGATGAAATCAAGATGCTCGGAGAGTTCATGGGGTGTAAATAATAAGAGGAGCGATACTGACAATGGATGAGTCAGTTCCGCTCCTTTTATTATGCTATTTTATCAGCTTTTTGATCTGTGCCTCCAGGGCACTCTCTTCCATAGCGCCCCTGGCTCCGGAGACAATTTCTCCGTCCCGGTTGATAAAGTAGGTTGTGGGGAGAGATTCTGCCTGATAGTTATAGGCAGCTTCCTGTTCCGTGTCATAGTAAACAGGGAATGTATATCCCTGCTCTTTGATAAAGGAGGACGCTTTTTTCTTTGTCTCCCTTGCCCCATCGGTCATGTTGACCATGACAAAATCGACTTTGCCGGAATATTTCTTATACATGGCCTCAAACCCGGGCATCTCCTGTTTGCACGGCGGACACCAGCTGGCCCAAAAATTTAACACAATTGGTTTTTTGCCGGTCAGAGAAAAGAAGTTTATCGGCTTTCCGCCGGCATCCTCTGCGTTGAAGTCCGGGGCAGTGACAGCTTCCTGTTCTTCTGTATCATTTACGGAAGATGTTTCTTCGGATGCAGTATCTGCCTTATATTTTTTGCTCAGGTTCTGGTAGAGAACAAAAGCTCCTGCTAAAAGTGCGATGAGTATGACAAGAATCCCTATCAGTTTTGTTTGTTGTTTCATAGATCCCTCCTAAAATGTCAAGATTGATAAAAAGCGGTCCATCATTCCCAACATCATCATAAGCCCCACGATAATCAGCAGAATTCCTGATACTTTTGTGATGATGCCATAGTGCGATTTGATCCAGCCGAAAGCCCCCATCAGACGCTCAATGAGCACGGCGCTGAGAATGAACGGGATGCCGAGGCCCATGGAGTAGAGAAACAGCATGAGGATGCCTTCTGCCATGGAGCCCTGCTGTGACGCCATCATCAGTGCAGAGCCAAGGAATGCCCCTACACATGGGGTCCAGCCAATGGAAAAAACAATTCCAAATAAGAAAGATGATGCAAGGGTATGTTTTTTCACTTCCATAGAACTGCGTTTTGTCCTGTTTAAAAAGCTTATGTTAAGCGCTCCGGTAAAATTCAGACCAAAGATGATGACGATCAGTCCGGTGATTATGTTGACAATCATTTTATGTGAGGTGAGCAGCCCTCCGAGAGTTCCCGCGAAGGCACCCAGAAGAATAAAAACCAGGGTAAATCCCGCAACAAACGTTATGGCATTAGGCAAGGCTTTGTGTCTTGGGCGGTCTGTTGTCTCTCCCGCAAAATAAGAAATATAGATAGGGAGCATCGGCAGCAGACAGGGTGATATAAAGGTTACGATACCTTCTAAAAATGAAATTAAATACTGCATAAAGTCTCCTAGATGTTAAATAAGTCGTTGAGTGCCTCGCTCATGGTCGGATGGGTGTAGATTGTATCTCTCAGCACAGTATATGGAAGATGTGCATCCATAGCGAGTTTGATCAGGTTGATCATTTCGTGAGATTCGGCACAGAACAGATGAGCGCCTAAAATCTCGTTTGTCTTCGTATCAATCACAGCTTTTAAAAGCCCGGTTTTTTGTCCGAGGACATTTGCCTTTGGGATGGCAGCAGCGGGAAGTTTCGCAATTTTATATTCATAACCCTGCTCAGCGGCCTCGGTCTCGCTCAGTCCCACTCTGGAAAACGGAGGATCTAAAAAGACACTGTACGGTACGGCGCCGCGGTTCTTTATGGTTCGTTTTTTATCTCCCAGAATCTGTGATTTTACAATGCGGAAATCATCCAGGGAAATGTAAGTGAACTGAAGCCCTCCGACTACGTCGCCCATTGCATAGATGCCCGGAACATTTGTCTCAAGAAATTCGTCTGTTTTGACTGCACTGCGGGGAGTCAATTCCACACCGGCAGCGTCAAGGTTCAGATCATTTACGTTGGGGCGGCGTCCAGTGGCGATAAGAACGGCGTCCGCTGAAATTTTTTCACCGCCCTCCGGCGTTTCCACAGACACAACCGTTTCAGTCTCTTCATCACGGACGGAATTTATTTTTGTGGAGAGCAGAAGTCTTACTCCGCGTTCTTTCAAGCTTTCTGCGACAGCATCGGCAATATCCCGGTCTTCTCTCGGAAGAAATACTTCCCCGTCCTGGATGACAGTAACTTTAGAGCCGAAGTTGGTGTAGATAGAAGCAAACTCCATGCCGATATAGCCGCCGCCGATGATGACAAGACGCTTTGGCAGTTCCTCCAAAGAAAGTATAGTCTCACTGATATATGCCCGGCGGCTGTCTGAGAGACCCTCGATCAGAGGGACAAACGGGCGGGCTCCCGTATTGATAAAAATCTGATCTGCTTCCAATTCCAGTGTTTCACCCTGTAAAGCCACGGCCACATGCCTGCTGTCCAGAAAGGAAGCAGTTCCGTTATAAACATCTGCATTCTCAAGGTCTGCGACCTTGTGATAGTTTTTATCTCTTAATGCAGCTGTCAGCCTTGTCTTTTTTTCAACAGCCTTCCGGTACAGCTTTGCCTTTTCTTCAAAAGAAGAATCAAGCTTTGCAGAAAAAGCTGCGCTCGTCACAAATGATTTGGATGGGATACATCCAACATTGATGCAGGTTCCTCCGTACATGTCAGCATCCTTTTCAATAAGAGCGACGTTCTTTCCGTTTGCTGCAAGCGTGCCTGCCAAAGTTTTTCCGCCTTTTCCGAAACCAATGATCACTGCGTCATATTTTTTCATTTTCATTCTCCTTTACTGTGGATGAACCGAAGATCTTTTGATCGATGGTTTGAATGGTTACTTGTTTCAAATAATCTTTGCATAACTGATCCAGTGTGCCGTAAATATCATCCATAATGCCTGCCATGCCGGAAGCCACCAGACAGGGCAGATCGCTGCCGCCGCTCCGCCAGGAAGAAGAGACAAAGGGAACATCCAGGGCACTGCTGACATCATAAAGAGTTACTTTGGATGGGTCCAGGTCAAACAGATATCCTCCCACCACCCCTTCTTTTGTAGAAATCAGCCCCTTTTTCTTGAGTTTTCCCATGATCTTTCGGACTCTGGCCGGGTTCGTACAGATATTGGCGGCCAGCTTGTCGCTGGATACGCTTTCTCTTTTATGGTTTAAAAAAACGAGTGCGTGGACTGCTATCGTAAATTCGCTGTTCATCGGCTGATCTCCCCTCTGTCTTTTCGGATGTGTAATATTTTGAGTTACAGTTTATATTGTAATCATAGCAGTTACAGTTCTGAGTGTCAAGAAGAAAATATGGAATCTCCCCGAAAACCGTGGTACAATGAAGCCAGTGAAAGAACCAGTGGTAATGAATCTGACAGGGAGACTGCTTATGATATTGAGTGTCAGCAGAAGGACCGATGTTCCGGCTTTTTATGGAGAATGGTTCATCAACCGGCTTCGGGATGGTTTTGTTCTCGTGAGGAATCCGGTGAATCCAAAACAAGTCAGCAAAATTCTGCTTTCCAGAGAAAACATTGACTGTATCGTGTTCTGGACAAAGAATCCTGAAAATTTTATGAAGTATTTAGGAGAGCTTTATGAGTATCCATTTTATTTTCAATTTACACTCAATGGATACGGAAAGGATATAGAACCGGGAATGCCCGATAAGAAAAAAGAATTGATTCCCCTGTTTCAGGAGCTGTCCGAAAAGATCGGGAATGAACGGGTTATATGGCGCTATGATCCTGTGCTGATCAGCAAAGATTATTCTATAGAATGGCATATTCATACGTTTGAATCCATGGCAGAAGCCCTGGAGGGATATACAAAACAGGCGGTGATCAGTTTTTTAGATATGTACCGGAAAATAAGCAGACGGATGACACAGGAGGGAATACGCCGGCCCACCGAAGAAGAAGTCTTTCAATTTGCTCAGAGAGCAGGGACCTCCGCGGGAAATCATGGTATGACTGCGGTGACCTGTGCGGAGCACTATGACCTTTCCGGCTTCGGCATCAGACCGGGCAGCTGTATCGACAGAGTACTTGTGGAAAAGCTTATTGGAATGAAGATTTCTGTGGATAAAGATAAAAATCAAAGGCCGGAGTGTGGATGCGCAGAGAGTATTGATATCGGAAGTTATGATACCTGTCCGGCAGGCTGTCTGTACTGTTATGCCGGCCACAGCAGAGAATTTGTAAATCAAACTGCGGCACAGTACCGGCCGGAGGCTCTGATGTTATGCGGAAAGACGGATCAGTTCGATAAGATAACGGAAAGAAAAGCCGAGTCCTGCGTCATTACACAGCTGAGTTTTTTTGAGGGAAGCACTGGCGGACAAATGAGGTGAGTTTCATGGATGCATCGGAAAAAACAAAATACAAACTGGCAGGTGCCGTCAGGGAACTGATGGTTTTTACGCCTGTGGACCGGATCACGGTAAAACAGATCGTAGAGCGGTGTGATGTGACAAGACAGACATTTTACAGGAATTTTAAGGACAAGTATGATTTGATCAACTGGTATTTTGATAAACTTGCCATCGTATCTTTCCGACAGATGGGTGTGAGCCTTACACTCAGGGAAGGACTGATCAAGAAGTTTGAATTTATCAAAGGAGAGCGCTGCTTCTTCACGGCGGCCTTTAAATCAGAGGATCATAACTCACTGCTCCAGCATGATTTTGATTTTATCTATGAATTTTACAAGGATATTATAAAAAAGAAATATCAGAAAGAGATCCCGCCGGATATCAAATTCCTTTTGGAAATGTACTGCCGGGGATCGATCGCCATGACGGTTCAGTGGGTAACCGGCGGAATGAAGCGGAGCACGGAAGACATGGCAGAGCTTCTGGTCAGGGCTCTGCCTCCGGAACTTGCAGAACTTTTGAATGACTTTAAAAAGTGACACTTTTAGGGAAGTGTCACTTTTTTGACATTATGGGAAATGTGTCACTTGTCCGCCTGTTCCGCCCGGAGGTAAACTGATAATGAAAGAATCACGATAAATCAAAGGTATCTTAAGGAGGTTGTTATGGCAAAGCGTATTGTATTGAATGAAACGTCCTATCACGGAAAAGGTGCAGTCCGGGAAATCGCAGCAGAAGTCGGAGCAAGAGGCTTCAAAAAGGCATTCATCTGTTCGGACCCTGACCTGGTAAAGTTCGGCGTTACAAAGAAAGTAACAGACGTGTTGGATGAGGCGGGATGCGAATATGAGGTTTACTCCAACATTAAACCAAATCCTACGATCGAAAACGTTCAGACAGGTGTGGCTGCATTTAAGGAGTCAGGTGCAGATTATCTGATCGCCATTGGAGGCGGATCGTCTATGGATACTTCCAAGGCTGTCGGAATCATCATTGCAAATCCGGAATTTGAAGATGTGCGGAGTCTGGAAGGCGTGGCGCCAACTAAGAATCCGTCTGTTCCAATCATCGCAGTTCCGACGACCGCGGGAACCGCAGCTGAGGTTACGATCAACTATGTCATCACAGATGTGGAAAAGAGACGCAAATTCGTCTGTGTAGACACCCATGATATCCCGGTCATTGCCGTCATCGATCCGGATATGATGTCCTCTATGCCGAAGGGCCTGACTGCCGCAACCGGAATGGATGCCCTTACCCATGCGATCGAAGGATATACTACAAAAGATGCATGGGAAATGACAGACATGTTTCATCTGAAAGCGATTGAACTGATCGCACAGAATCTGCGGGGTGCAGTGGAAAATACAGAAGAGGGCAGAGAGGGAATGGCTCTCGGACAGTATGTGGCAGGAATGGGATTCTCAAATGTAGGACTGGGAATCGTACACTCCATGGCTCATTCACTGGGAGCAGTCTATGATACACCGCACGGTGTTGCAAATGCCATTCTTCTTCCGGCTGTCATGGAATACAACGCTGATGCCACAGGGGATAAATATAAGTACATCGCCAAGGCCATGGGTGTGGAAGGCACAGAAGATATGAGTCAGGAAGAATATAGGAAGGCTGCCGTGGACGCGGTGAGACAGCTCTCCATCGATGTGGGAATTCCACAGGATCTGAAAGAAATCGTCAAAGAAGAGGACATTCAGTTCCTTTCAGAGTCAGCGGCCGCAGATGCGTGTGCACCTGGAAATCCAAAGGATGCAAGTTTAGAAGATATTATTGCAATCTATAAATCTTTGCTGTAAGAATTTACGCAAACGAAATGAAAGGACTGGCACACGGAAAAAGTGCGCCAGTCCTTTTTGCAGGATTATTTGCCGTTTTGAAGTTTATCAAAGAAATCTTTTGTCTTCAGAGAAAAAGAACATTTTTCTACCTCGGCATTTGTCAGAAAATCTGTATAAACCCCGTAGACACCGAGTTTCATATATTCTTTGGCTTCATATACACTGTTGACAGTATGTGTGAAAGAATACAGGCCTGCGTCACTTAGAAGCTTCATCCGGTAATCATTGACACTGCTCACAGGGACAGTGACAGCTTCAATGCCGTTGGCAGTGCAGAACCTGATCATTTTGCTGAACGCCACATCCGTCTGCTGATAAGTGGTATAAAGGAAGTGACGGAACGGATGAACCTGTTTTATGGCGTGATACATTGGCTGATTGTAAATCTGTACGATTAACCGGTCCAGAAGGTATTCTTTCTTCATTTCTTTTGCTGTCTTTACAATGACAGAGAAATCATTTTTTGCGGCTGCGGCATCACTGTCTTTGGTGTCTGTTATAATATATGTATCGGGATATTTGTCCATCAGTTCAAAGAGTTCTTTCAATGAGACAGAAGTGTATTTGCCGTACAGCTTAATATTTTTAAACTTTGCATAGGAAACAGGTTTGCCGCCCTTGCTCTTCGGATCACTCAGGTCTTTTCCCCAATAATGCCTTGCGACCATGACATGATCCGTAGTCTGCATCAGGTCAGCTTCAAAAACCCTGAAACCGTTTTGATAGGAATTTAAAAACGCATCTTTGGAGTTCGTATACTCCTTACCATCGATCTCTCCAAGAGCATGTGCAACCGCACGGTAGTCATACCACTGCTTTGACTCCTTCTTTGTCTGTGCGGAAGCTTTTTTATGATCAGACTGCTGTTTGACTTCATTTGCGGCATTCACATTTTGCTGCCGGCCCTGATAAAAACGGAACCCAGAAAAGAGTATGCTTCCAAGAAGGGCAAGAAAAGCAAGGCGCAGGGTGACCCGTTCAAATACTGCTCGGATATATTTAGGCTGATGTTTTGCTTTTTTAACGGCATTTTTGATGGATTTTGTTTTTATCTTTTTATTGTTCAGCATGAAACCTTCCTTTGTAAAAAAGACGTAATATAATTGTAACAATTATGTTAAAAATCATTATAACATAGGAAGACCAAAAAATCAAAAGCATATCAGCAGTCTGTGTGACAAAGTTTTAACATTCAACGGTGGATTTTGAAAGGAACTTCATGGTATAGTAAATGTATTGACGCTGGTTAACTTTTCAAATGATTCATAAGAATCAAAGGATTCAAGGAGGAAATTACTATGGCAAGTATCATTGCAAGTCCAAGCCGTTATATCCAGGGAAAAGGTGAGATGGAAAACCTTTGTACATATGCGGAAAACTACGGAACCAACCTTTTTGTTCTGACAAGTCCGTCAGGAAGAAAAAGAGTGGAGCCTTTCATCGCAAAAGGACAAAAAGATGCCAAGATTACATATGAGGCTTTTAACGGCGAGTGCTGTATGACAGAGATCAATCGTGTCATGGACATGTGTGAAAAGGCAGGAAGCGAAGTCATCGTGGGAATCGGCGGAGGAAAGATCCATGATACCGCAAAGGCAGTGGCTTATTACATGAAAAAGCCAGTCATCATTGTGCCGACCATTGCATCTACCGATGCGCCGTGCAGTGCACTGTCTGTGATCTATACGGATGACGGTGTATTTGAAAAGTACCTGTTTCTGCCGGCAAGCCCGAACATGGTGCTGGTGGACACCGATATTGTCAGCAAAGCTCCGGAACGCCTTTTAGTAGCCGGTATGGGAGATGCTCTGGCAACTTACTTTGAAGCTAGAGCCTGTCAGCAGTCTGACGCATCCAACTGTGTGGGAGGAAAGATCACACGCGCGGCCATGGCACTGGCTGAACTTTGCTATGAAACTTTGATTGATGAGGGGATTGACGCGAAACTTGCTGTCCGTGAAAATATCTGCACGAAGGCAGTAGAACATATCATAGAGGCAAATACTTATCTTTCAGGAATCGGATTTGAGAGCGGCGGTCTGGCAGGGGCACATGCCATCCATAACGGCTTGACAGCAATTCCGGAAACCCATGAATTATACCACGGAGAAAAAGTAGCCTTCGGAACGCTGGTACAGCTGGTTCTGGAAGGAGCGGATCAGGATGAGATTCAGGAAGTCCTCGGATTCTGTCAGGAAGCAGAACTCCCGACTACCCTTGCAGATTTGGGAATCAAGGAAGTAAAAGAAGAACAGATCATGGAAGTAGCACGCCTCGCATGCTCTCCGGACGACACTCTCGGCAACATGCCGTTTGAAGTGACACCGGAGGACGTATATGCGGCGATCATTGCGGCGGACGCACTGGGAAGATACTATTAAGATTCCTGTCTGCGGCACAGATGTCTTCCTGTGAGGAAGCAGACGGCACATAACAGAATAAGGACTGCGGCCATCAAAAGGGCGCAGTGAAGAAAGAAGGCATCCGGCAGGATGGTGATGACAGGGTCGAAAGCCTCATCGAAGATCCAGTAATCATTGGAGAAGGCCAGCTCGTGAAATGTCACGAAGGACTTGTCCCATCCGGCCGCCCAGACGAGAACTCCCAGAAGGAGCGGAAGCACGGCGGCAGAGACGGATGCCCTTTTTAAGAAACGGAAATCCTTTTTTTCCCGCTTCCATAAAAGGCCTGCAGGGATTATGATAAATGAGATGATACAGGCGTATTGGAGACCGGAGAAAATACGCTTCACATCCTGAAAGTGAATCCTTCCTTCCTCAGACATGGGAAGAGAGGGAAACTTCAGGTCTTTTTTATAAAATACTGAATTATAGTCAATGAGCCGGTCATAGTTTTCTCTGATCTGTTGTTCAGAGAGTCCGGATTCCCGGCTGATATGAAGAAGTTTTATATCGGCGTAGTAAAGAGGCCGGAAATTCAGTGTAAATATGACCGAAAATGATATCAGGAATATAGATAAAGAAACCGTAAGCAGAAATTGTTTCATGATGCACCGCCTTTCATGAAACCCATTATAACACAAGGAAGTACCATGATAGCGATTATTTCACCTGCAAAAAACATGAAAGTCAGGAAAGAAAAACAGCGAAGGCTGACACATCCTGTGTTTTCAGAAAAGACAGGACAGATTTATGAAGAATTGAAAAAACTGAAGCCGTGGGAGATCGAATCTTTGATGAAGGTAAATGAAAAGATCGCCCTTCAGGCTTTTTTAGATATACAAAATTTTGAGAACGGGGACGGCAGTGCTGCTCTCATGACTTATGACGGCCTTGTATTCCAGAACGTGGGCGCAGGAGATTTTACCGGATGGGATATGAAATATGCCCAGAGGCATGTGAGAATCTTAAGTGGACTGTATGGGGTGCTGAAACCTTTGGATGCGATTCATCCGTACCGTCTGGAGATGGGCTGCAAAGTAAAAACAGCAGGACAGGGTCTGTATCAATTTTGGGGAGATGCGATTTATAAGGAACTTTATAAGGAACAGGATCTGATCCTGAATCTGGCTTCTGAAGAGTATGCCAAAACCGTGAGAAAATATCTGGATGGGCCGGACCGTTTTGTGGATGTGGAGTTTCTCACCATGAGAAACGGAAAGCTCCGGACCATCGTGGCATGGGCCAAGATGGCCAGAGGTCAGATGATCCGCCATATTGTAAAGAACAGGATAGACCGGCCGGAGGATATCAAAGAGTTTGACTGGGACGGATATGAGTTTGAACCTTCCCTGTCTTCGGAATCCAAGTATGTATTTATCCTGCGGGAGACAAAGTTTTAGTTGACGATCAGGAATCCAAGGTTTAACAGCGCCGCAAACAGGCACCAGATAATGTACGGGATCAGAAGTAAAGCAGATTTTTTGCTGTACTTTCGGAATACATAGAACATCAGTGCATTGAGCAGGTTTAGAGCCAGGATCCAGACAAAAGAGAAAAAAACCAGCCCGTATTCAAAGAAAATGATGGGCCAGAAGAACAGAAAGAAGGACACGGCGAGAAAAAGCTTGATTCCCTGTTTTTTCTCCTGTTCTGTGATGTCCGAGGTCAGCAGGGTATAAAGGCTCAGTCCGAGCAAAATATCGAGGATCAGCCATACGACGGAAAAGATCCACGGGGCAGGAACGAATGGAGGTTTATTCAGCTGACGGAAGACCTCATCCATCCGGGGTGTCAGGAGTCTGGAGAGCAGACTGACTAAAATGGGAAAAATGATGCAGAGTTTTAAAAGCTGCTTCTTTGATAATTGTTTCATAACACACACCTGGGGCTTTTTACATAGTCTATGCTGCAAGGGTTGTATATCTTGACAAAAAAAGATATTATAATGGGAAAAGGAGTGATATGAAATGGAATTAAAGTGTCCTAAAATATATAGAGACGGAAAATATCTGGCTTACGGCGGCAATCAGGAATGGTTCCCGGGCACGTTCCAGCGGCGTGCGGGATGCGGAAGCGTCACCGGCACGAATATCGCCGTCTGTGAAGGCTTATTTTCGCAAGAAGTAGAAAACTCAGAGTCCATACCCTATGAATCATATCTAGAACTCATGGAGGGCATGTATCAGTATATGACGCCCGGGTTCATGGGCTATCCGCTGATCGGAAAATTTAAGAAGGACTTTTTAAGCTTTGCATCCGGCAGAGGGAAAGACCTGAAGGCTAAAAGTATGTTTCTGCCCAGAGATAAACAGGGATGCCTGGAATTTATCAGGGAAGGGCTGTATCACGGACACCCTGTGGCGCTGCTGATCTGGCGGCATTCCAGGAAGGAATTCAGGGAAGACAACTGGCACTGGGTGACCATCACAGGATATGAAGAGGAACGGGAGATTTTGATCTGGTCCAACTGCGGGGAACGGGAAGAGATCCCTGTGAAAGTCTTGCTGGATGACTCGGCTAGATATTATATCGGACTGGTCCGTTTTGAAGAAAAGAATTAAAGAGTTCCGATTTTTACAATTCATATGAAGAGAAAGAGAGTAAGCTGTAACCCATCAGCAGGAAACAAAGTAAATAAGAGAGATGGGAACAAAGGCGTTCACCGGAGATATATCCGGCGGACGCCTTTCTTTTATGAAAAGGAGTGATATGTATGGAGAGAACAAAAAAATTGGGACTCGGAAGTGCGGTATCCGTCTGTGTGGGATTGATCGTAGCCACCAGCTGTCTGCTTTCCCTCGGGCAGGGCATGGGTCTTGCAGGCAAAAATTTTATTATCGCACTGTTTGTCGTACTGATACTGAACGGGTTTTTGGCTTTAAGTTTTTCAGAGCTGCATTCCATGATGCCGAAAGCAGAAGGGGGCCTGGGACAGTACACTTTGGTGGGTTTAGGACCGGTGGCATCTATGGTATCTACGTTATCCGCTTATGTGATCGTTGATATTTTATCCGGTTCCGTAGAAATCGCCATGTGCGGAACGGTGCTGAATCAGATCTTTCTTCCCCAGATTCCGGCACCGGTGATCAGTGTGATCGTATTGGGGGTTCTGTCCTATGTAAACTATAAAGGAGTTGATTTTTTTGCCCGAATCCAGAATATTGTCGTATTCCTTCTGCTGGCATCTTTTCTGCTCATGGGTATCATAAGTTTTTTCCATCTGGGTACCGGCGAGATAGTGACGGCTGCACAGCAGACGAAGCCGCAGGTTACCGGGATCGGAGGAATCGTTTCTTTATCGGCGCTGGCTTTCTGGCTGTTTATCGGTATTGAATTCGTAATCCCGGTATCAAAGGATCTAAAGAACCCTAAAAGAGACGTACTTTTGGCTATGATTATTGGCATTGTCGTCTTGTTCGGGGTGCAGGCACTGCTCGGTGTGGGAATGACACAGTATGTCACACTGCAGGAACTGGCATCGAATCCAATGCCCCATATGCTGTTTGCACAACGGTGCATGGGCCAGGCCGGTGTCTACTGGATGGGCATCGTGACACTGCTGGCAGGAATAAGTACAGTCAATACCGTTCTCGGAGGCATCCCGAATATTTTAAGCGGTATGGCCGAAAATGATTTGTTTCCGAAGGCTTTTCAGCAGAAAAACAAGTATGGGGTTCCGGCAGCAGGAATCGGCCTGCTGAGCGGAGGAATCACGGCATTGATTATCACTGGCTTTACCCAGTCCTCAGGGCTTACAAATATCATCCTTGCGGCGTCCTGTTTCTGGCTGACTTCTTACATTATGGTCAACATCACAGTCCTTGTGCTGAGAAGAAGATATCCGGATGCCGAGGGCAGAAATAAGAAGCTGGTTCTTCTCGGCATCCCTCAGGTGATCTGCATTATCGGTGACATTTATATGATCTTTAACATCGCCGAGGGTGATGCCAGAATCCTGATTTATAAAATATTCGCAACTTTGCTGCTGGCATTGATCGCATTCTCAGTGATCTGGGTAAAGGGAATAAAGAAAATGGGAACGGTCGAATGTCCGGAAATGCAGACAGTGAATACATTAGCGTGACATTTTCCGCACGATTTCCGTTCGGCTCTTAGAATGCCTCACTCCAATCGTGCAGAAAATGGGTCTGGCAGTGAAAGACTAAAATGAGCATTTAAAAGTTTATTTTCTAAAACAGGAGGTTTTGATTATGAGCAATTCAAAGGTTGATTTTTTATATTTAAATGAAGAGGAAATGGTGAAGCTCGGAGTTACGGATATGAAGGGCTGCGTGGAGAGTATGGAAGAGATGTTCCGGCTGTTGAGCAGAGGGGATTATGCTATGGGAGGTTCTAACGGGAATTCCCATGGATGTATGGTTTCTTTTCCGGATATATCACCCTTTCCGAACATGCCGGTGAACGGTCCTGACCGCAGGTTTATGGCGATGCCTGCTTATCTGGGCGGAGAATATGACATGGCGGGAATGAAATGGTATGGTTCCAATGTGGAGAATAAAGACAAGGGGCTTCCGAGATCCATTCTGATGCTGATGCTGAATGATAAAGAGACCGGTGCACCGAGATCTTTAATGTCTGCGAACCTGCTGAGTGCTTACCGTACAGGGGCAGTGCCAGGGGTCGGTGCTAAGCATTTGGCGAGAAGGGATTCCAAAGTGCTTGGGATTTATGGGCCCGGTGTCATGAACAAAACGGCTCTGGAAGCGTTTGTCTGTACCTGTCCGTGTCTTGATACCATTAAGATTAAGGGAAGAAGCAGGGGCTCTATTGAAAGTTTTATTGAATATGTGAAGGGAAAATTTCCTCAGTTTCAGACGATTGAGGTGGCAGATACACTGGAAGAACTGGTCCGGGGCTCTGATGTGATCAGCATGGCTACATCCTGTCCGGAAGGAACAGAAAATTACCCGATGGTCAAAGAAGAATGGATTAAGCCGGGTGCATTTTTCAGCCTTCCTGCGTGCGCTAACTTTGAAGATGACTTTCTGCTGAACAGGGCAAAGACAGTGGTAGACAACTTTGGTTTATATGAAGCATGGACCGAAGAATATCCTCATCCTTCTTTTGAGACCGTACCGATTATCGGAACAAAGTTTGTGGATATGTACCACGACGGAATCATGCCGAGGAAGAAAATCGAAGACATCGGAGATATCATCAACGGAAAGGTTCCGGGACGAAAAGATGATGACGAGATTATTCTGTTCTCTATCGGAGGAATGCCAGTGGAAGATGTGGCATGGGGAACAGAATTGTACAGAAAAGCATTGGATCAGGGAATTGGGACGAAATTGAACTTGTGGGATTCCCCGAGAATGGCGTAGTTTTTTTCACTATTTCCGTCGCGCTTTTGAAATGCGCTCCTCCAATAGTGATAAAAACTATCGCAGGGCGGCATCTTTTGGCTGAAGAATACTGAATAATAGTTGTGGAAAAATAAGGAATTTATCGCGGCGGACAGGTTAAGAAAAGATATAACAGGAGGGTTTTAGCTATGAGAATTACAGAGCATCCGATTTTGGGCAGGACGGAGAAAGGGAAGGAGGTTTCTTTCTTTTATGACGGAAAGCCTGTGACGGGTTTTGAGGGTGAGCCGATTGCGGTGGCTTTGAAGGCTGCCGGGGTGATGGTGCACCGGCATACGAAAAAATACGGAAAGCCAAGGGGTATTTTCTGTGCCATCGGCCGCTGTACGGATTGTGTCATGGTGGTGGACGGTAAGCCTAACGTGAGGACTTGTGTGATGCCTCTGAAAGAAGGGATGAGGGTTCAGACTCAATATGGAGTCAGTGCAGAAAAAACTAAGATGAAGGGATGGTAACGATATGAAACGGTATGATTTGATCGTAGTAGGGGCAGGTCCGTCCGGCCTGTCTGCGGCCATAGAGGCGGCAAAGAAAGGGATGAATGTCATTGTTTTTGATGAAAATGCGAAACCGGGCGGACAGCTGTTTAAGCAGATACATAAATTTTTTGGTTCCAAAGAACATAAGGCAAAGATACGCGGATTTAAAATCGGAGAAGATCTGTTAAAAGAGGCAGAAGATGCGGGAGTGCAGGTCGTTTTAAATGCCACTGTCATAGGGCTTTATCTGGACAGAGAGATTACTGTGCGGATTGGAGATGAAATCCATCATTACAAAGGGGATGCCATTATCGTGGCGACTGGCGCTTCAGAAAATATGGTTACCTTTGACGGGTGGACACTGCCGGGAGTGATCGGAGCGGGAGCCGCCCAGACGATGATGAATCTGCACGGTATCCAGCCCGGTAAAAAGATTCTGATGCTTGGAAGCGGAAATGTAGGGCTGGTGGTCAGTTATCAGCTGATGCAGGCCGGATGTGAGGTTGTGGCTTTAGTGGATGCAGCTCCAAGGATCGGAGGCTATGGGGTCCATGCGGCCAAAGTGGCAAGATGCGGCGTACCGTTTTATTTATCTCACACGATTGTGAAAGCAGAAGGCGAAGACCGGGTCACCGGAGTGACCATTGCAAAAGTGGATCAGAACTGGCAGACAGTGCCCGGATCTGAGAAGCATTTTGACGCAGATACCATTTGTCTTGCCGTGGGACTGTCTCCGATGTCCCAGCTTTTAAAAATGGCCGGATGTGAGATGGAAGACAACCCAAAGAAAGGCGGACAGGTACCGATTTGTAATGAATACGGGGAGACTTCCGTCAAAGGCATTTTTGTTGCCGGAGATGTGTCAGGCATTGAGGAGGCCAGTTCCGCGATGATCGAAGGCCGGATGGCGGGAATTGCTGCTGCCTGTGCACTTGGGTTTATGGATAAGAAAGAGCGGAATGAGAAGCTCGCTGCGCTGGAAAAAGCCCTGGAAAGTCTGAGACAGGGAATGTTCGGTCCTGAAAATAAAGGAAAGCTTCTAAAGAAGACAGAAGAGGGCTGTGATATTTCCTTGAACCTGCTGGAAAATGGTTATTTAGCCGAGGAAGAAGTAAAACAGTACCCGGGAGTTAGAAAAACCGTAGGAATCTATCCGGTGATGGAATGTACCCAGAATATCCCGTGCAATCCGTGTCAGGATGCATGTCCAAAAAAATGTATTAAGATCGGAGAAAATATTACTTCTCTGCCGGCAGTAGATCCGGACGCTCAGTGCATCGGGTGCGGCATGTGTGTAGCAGCTTGTTCCGGGCAGGCGATTTTCCTCGTGAATGAGCAGTTTGAGAAAGATTATGCAAGCGTGACCCTTCCGTATGAATTCCTTCCGCTGCCGGAAAAAGGAGCAGAGGGAAAAGCGCTTGACCGGAGCGGAACTGAGGTATGCAGGGCAGAAGTGGTAGACGTAAAGACATCGGACGTATTTGACCATACAAACCTTCTGACCATCAGAGTGCCTGCAGATATGGCAATGAAGGCAAGGTTTTTCCAGGCTTCTTAAAGCCTGAAAATAAAAGATGGAGGAGGAAAGAACTGTGAATACGATAAATGACAGATCAAAAACATTAAAGGAATTTGTTCCGGCGGACGATGATGATATGATCATCTGCCGGTGTGAGGAAATCACAAAAGGAGAAATCCGGAGAGCCGTCCACGACGGGATGTTTACCCTCACAGAGATCCGGAGATACTTAAGAACCGGCATGGGACTCTGTCAGGGACAGACCTGTTCTAAGCTGGTCAAGGGAATCGTAGCAAGGGAACTGGGAATTTCTCCTGCAGAACTGGAACCGGCTTCGTCCAGGGCGCCGATGCGTCCTACGGAGATGAGAGTGTTTGGAAAGGAGGTACGGTAATATGGGAAATCGTTGTGCAGATGTAATCGTGATAGGAGGCGGTGTGATCGGAAACGCCACTGCTTATTATCTGGCAAAGAAAGGCTGCTCCGTTATCGTACTGGAAAAGAGTGATCACCTGGGAAATGGGGGTTCCAGCAGAAACGGAGGCGGTGTCCGTCAGTCCGGCCGGGACAAACGGGAACTTCCCCTTGCCATGTATGGAATAAAAAATCTCTGGCCGTCTCTCTCAGAAGAGCTGGGAACAGATGTGGAATACTGTCAGGATGGAAACCTGCGGCTTGGCAAGACAGAAGAACACATGAAAATTTTAAGCGGGCTGGCTGAAAATGCCCGGTCCTGCGGATTGGATGTGCGAATGATTTCTGGTGAGGAAGTACGGGATATCTGCCCATATCTGTCTGAAGAAGTCATAGGAGCCAGCTGGTGTCCCACCGACAGTCATGCAAACCCGATTCTTACCACGCTTGCATTTTATAAGAAAGCTAGGGAATTGGGAGCGAGGTTCATTACCGGGGAAGAAGTGACTGAAATCCGGAAGATCAGAGGGAAAGCAAGGCAGGTCATTACGAAAGAAAACGTGTATGAAGGAGAGAATATTATATTGGCAGCAGGGCTTGAAAGCAGGGAGATCGCGGGTACAGTGGGCGTGGATATCCCTATGCAGTCTGCACTGCTGGAATGTCTGGTGACAGAGGCAGAACCAGAAATGTTCGGACAAATGCTTGGAACGGCGGAAGCGGATTTTTACGGCCATCAGACGAAACACGGTTCCTTTGTCTTCGGCGGTTCCTCAAATTTTGAAGGATTTAATAAGGATAACGGCACTCCGGTTAACTCAAGCATCACGGCATCCTGCATCTGCCGGGGCATTATGAAATACTTTCCATCGCTGTCCGATGCTAAAATCGTCCGCACCTGGGCCGGCTGGATGGACCTGTGTGCTGACAAAGTCCCGGTTATCAGCAAAGTTGAGGAAGTACCCGGTCTGATCCTGGCCTGCGGATTTTCCGGACATGGTTTCGGAATTGCCCCGGCTGTAGGGGAACAGCTCTCTCAGATGGTGGTGGACGGCAGTACGGCACTGGATTTGACGGCGTTTAGATACGATCGTTTTCAAGCCAAAATCTGATTACAAAATAAAATACACAGGAATTCTGTACAACACAGCAGTGAAGCATTATAGTAGAATCAAGCAGAGGGGCAGGGAAGAGATATGGAGCCAAAACATCTGAAAAAACTTATTGTACCCAAGCAGCCGTCATTGGTCATGACAACATCCCACTACTATAAGGCTGTGATGATGGCTTACGGAATTTCACATTTTTATGCATTTGAAGTCGAAGAGGACGTCCACGACATCCTGTCCATTGTACCGGACGGATGTGTGGACTTTCTGTTTTATTGCAGCAAAGATTACCCATATGCCAGCATCATCGGCACCAGGCTGAAGGCTTCACCGATGATCGGAAAGCCGGGAGATTACTTTTTCGGCATCCGGTTTATGCCGGGAAAGGTCATACTGCCTGATACGGTGAATCCCAATGAACTGGTCGAAGGGGAAGCAGCGCTGATGGAATTTATGAAGGCAGAACAAGTATATGACAAGATCATTCAAAGCCGTGACTTCCGGGCACAGATACAGGCTTTTTTAAATTTTTATGTGAACTGTAATCAGGAAAAGCTGGAGCACTTAGAAGACAGAAATCTTGGAAATTACCTGATTGATGAGATCACCAGGCGGGCCGGAAATGTAAAGATTGAAGAACTGGGTGAATTGACAGGGTATTCTGTCCGTTATGTAAATAAGGTGTTTAAAGAGAATATGGGAATTTCACCGAAAACGTATTGTAAGATCGCCCGGTTTCAGACCGTTTTAAACAGCCTGAAATGGGAAGAGGACGAAAAGGATCTGCTGGCCATTGCCATGAATGCCGGATATTATGACCAGTCCCATATGATGAAAGACTTTCGGAAATATACGAATATGACGCCGGTGCGGTATATCAAGAGTTTGGAGGAAGCGGAATATAAAAACAGGCTGATTATTTTAGGCTGAGTATTAAAAAGAGCTGATGTATAAAAATCATCAACTCTTATCCTATATGTATCTTTATTGTTCTCTAAAACACAATTTACCATCTTTCGGGTCTTCCACGATTGCAAGAGATTCTAAATGTACGCCCTTATCCCTAATAATCTGTCCGCCGTCCTGGAAGCCTTTCTCGATCACGATACCGCAGCCGATCAGGTTAGCGCCGGAGCCGTTGACAAGATCGATTAATCCGTTTAATGCCTGTCCATTGGCAAGGAAGTCATCGATGATTAGAATATTGTCATCCGGGGACAGGAACTTTTTTTCTACAAAAATATCAAATTCCAGCCCTTTGGTATAAGAAATTACCTTAGAGGTCAGCAGGTCTCCGTCCAGATTCTTGGACATGGATTTCTTTGCAAATACAACCGGGATATTGTCAAAATACTGAGCTGCGATCGTCGCGATCCCAATCCCTGAGGCTTCAATGGTCAAGATTCTGGTGATATTTTCCGGAAACAGTCTTCTGAATTCTTTCCCTATTTCCTGAAGCAGCCCGATGTCCATCTGGTGGTTTAAGAAACTGTCAACTTTGAGGATTCCCCCATCCTTCAATACGCCGTCTTTTAAAATGCGCTCCTCTAATAATTTCATAAAATTCTCCATTTCATTCGACTTTTTTATCATTCTAGCACCAAAAGCTGTCAAAATCAATGAGATCAGGCAAGAATTGAGTTGTAAAAACACCATGCCTACCTTATAATATATAAGAATATAGGTTATTTTATAAAGATATATAGGAATATAGGAGGAACGCCCGTGAACCATGAGAAATTTCTTGTCCTTGATTTCGGGGGACAGTACAATCAGTTAATCGCAAGGAGAGTCAGAGAATGCAGCGTTTACTGCGAAATTAAACCTTACACTGCCTCACTTGAAGAAATAAAAGAATACAATCCAAAAGGAATCATTTTTACCGGAGGACCCAACAGTGTTTACGGAGAAGATTCCGCCACATATGAAAAAGAAATATTTGAACTGGGAATTCCGATCCTGGGTATCTGCTATGGTTCCCAGCTGATGGCCCATGTCCTCGGCGGCAAGGTGGAAACCGCCCCTGTCAGCGAGTACGGGCACACAGAAGTGGATCTGGACAATTCATCCAAGCTCTTTGACGGCGTGGGTGATAAAACAGTCTGCTGGATGAGCCATACCGACTATATCGCCGAAGCGCCGGAAGGTTTCAAGATTACCGCAACAACTCCGGTATGTCCGGTGGCTGCTATGGAAAATGCGGATAAGAAGCTTTACGCAACCCAGTTCCATCCTGAAGTTATGCATACAGAACAGGGCAAAGAAATGATCTATAATTTCTTATACAAAGTATGCGGCTGCAAAGGTGACTGGAACATGGATTCTTTCGTGGATGATATGATTAAATCTATCCGTGAAAAAGTTGGAGACGGAAAAGTGCTCTGTGCATTGTCCGGAGGCGTGGACTCCTCTGTGGCAGCCGTTATGCTGGCGAAAGCAGTCGGAAAGCAGCTGACCTGTGTGTTTGTAGACCATGGACTGCTCCGCAAAAATGAGGGTGATGAAGTAGAAGCAGTCTTCGGACCGGAAGGACCGTATGACTTGAACTTTATCCGAGTGAACGTTCAGGATAGATTTTATGAGAAATTAGCGGGAGTGGAAGAACCGGAACAGAAACGTAAGATCATCGGGGAAGAATTCATCCGTGTATTTGAAGAAGAAGCAAAGAAAATCGGATCTGTGGACTTCCTGGTACAGGGAACCATTTACCCGGATGTGGTGGAAAGCGGCGTCGGTAAATCTGCCACCATCAAATCCCATCACAATGTGGGAGGCCTCCCTGACTATGTAGATTTCAAGGAAATCATCGAGCCTCTCCGTGATCTATTCAAAGATGAAGTAAGACAGGCCGGAAGAGAACTTGGAATTCCGGAATATCTTGTCATGAGACAGCCATTTCCAGGACCGGGACTTGGAATCCGTATCATCGGAGAAGTAACAGCGGAAAAGGTTAAGATCGTGCAGGATGCCGATGCAATTTACAGAGAAGAAATTGCAAAAGCAGGTGTGGACAAAGGACTTGGTCAGTATTTTGCAGCACTGACAAACATGCGGTCTGTGGGAGTTATGGGGGATGGAAGAACCTATGACTATGCCATTGCGCTGAGAGCCGTGAATACTTCAGATTTTATGACTGCGGATGCGGCACAGATTCCTTGGGAGGTGCTTGGAAAGGTTACTACCAGGATTGTGAATGAGGTGGAGCATGTCAATCGGGTGATGTATGACTGTACGGGGAAACCGCCGGCTACGATTGAGTGGGAGTAGTTGTAGGAGAGCCAGAAATCCTTGTTTATCAAGGGTTTCTGGCTCTTCTTATTTTTTTACTGCACTTTTATTGCACTTTTTTCATTTCTTTGTTTCGCAAGTAGTCTACAGTAAATTGATTCTTTGGTGAAGTATCATAATTTTGTTTTGCTTCTTTAAAGGAAATGGCTCCATTTAATTTGTTAGCTACCTCAAAATTACTGTTAGGATAAAGATGTCCATACGTTCCTAAAGTCGTCTCAATATCTTCATGTCCTAAACGGTCTTTAATGATGAGTGGGTTTTCTCCCATACTGATTAACAAGGAAGCATGCGAATGCCGTAAACCATGAATTCTGATTCGATGAATACTAGCCAGCTTAGCATAGCGTTCAATAGCATGTGCTAGCGTATGTTTTTGGGTAGGAATACCGTTATAGCTCATTACAAAGTCTGTCTGAATTAGATTTTGTTGTGCTTTCTTCCATTCGGATAGATAATTTAGAGTACATTCATCTAATACAATATGACGAACACTCGCCTTTGTTTTTGGTTCAACAAATCTATAATCCGATTGATTCTTGTAATAAAGTGTTTTGTTGATGGTTAGTACTCCAGAGTCAAAATCAATATCTTCCCATTGAATGGCAGTAGCTTCACCAATTCGCATTCCAGTCATAAATAAAAACCACAGAGAGATAAATAAAAAGTGTTGATAGTAATCTTCTTTATAAATTAGAGAGATTACTTTTTCAAATTCTTCTTTTGTCCAAAATTCAATTTTAGACTTTTGCTTTTTCACATTGCCAATAATCTTAGATGGATTTGTGGTGGTTATCCCAAGGACAATTGCTCGATCCATAGCAACTGAAAATAGTCCTTGAACAGCTCTCACATAAGAAGACTTACATTTCTTTGATAATTTTAGTTGCCAATTTTGCACATCAATAGGCTCAATATCGGAAACAGCCATTTTATCAAAATAAGAGAAATGTTTCTTAATAGTTGGTAAGCGATTTTCATATGTTCTGAGCTTTACCTGTGTCTTATACCATGGAAGAAAAATTTCAAAGATATAATGATTAAACGTCATTTTATCCTTATTCTCACTTAATTCTTCTGGTTTCATCAGTAGTAGTTTTGAATATTCTTCTCTTGCTTCTTTTTTAGTAGTGAATCCACTACGATATTTTTGAATTTTTTTTCCTTTAGAATCATAACCTAGATTTGCACGAAAATAATAGGTTCCATTCTTTGCTTTTTTTATTGGGTCTTTAACCATAGTTTTTACTCCTTACTGTGCAAAAACTACTCAGACCTGTTTTCATTTGAAAACCGAATTCCTAGAATTTCTTCAACAGCTTCACGAGGGACTCTATCTAACTTTCGAGATTGATAGTAGGTATGCCCTTTTGTAATCATCAATTCTTTTGCTTTTTTTATGATGTCTGCTGAAAAAGAAGTTCCATATCCTAGCTCAACTAAATCTTTTTTTGTGACCGTTATCATTATTACTCCTTTCCCATTATAGGCTAGGAAAACTCCAATATTCACCTATAATTATATCAAATATTTTTATGATAATACATTGACAAGAGAAGAATATCCCAGCAATCGAACAGCTCTAGCAAAGCTCACGGGCATTTCACCCCTGCATGATTTTCATGTAGCCGTACCCATTGTCTGCGACGCTACTAACGCTCGGACTGTGGCTATACGGGAGTATCATTATCACGATAAGAAAGTCATGGCAACAATCCTGCTAAAGATTGTTTACGAAGTTTTAACATGAATCGCTCGCTATCTTCATAGATCATGGCGTGTTAGTTCGTTGGCTCTTTTCTTATCGAAACGTATTCGATTGGCTTTATTCAATTGTCAAAGAACGTTTGGCTTGTTAGCCTATCAAAACATACTGAACATACAGTAGGCTTTGATGGAATAACAAACCTCCCAAATCGGGAAGCGTGGAACGGTTCAACACGCTTCCACGAAAAAATGAGATTATTTAATTTCGAACGCTAAAATCTTGGTGATGAGTTTTGTTTCCATTCTGCCACGTAGGGTTTCATCAATAACCATATGAGAATTGCCATATTCGTCTGTCATGCGACGCAAAGAACGTTTTGAGGTATACCCTCGATAATGTTTAACAATCTGATTAATTGCTTCCACGTCGCCATCTGTCGCCTTTACAATGAGGGGGAAGGGAACCCTTGGATAGGCTGTTTTCATTCTTTACACTCCTTCATGAATTCTTTAATCATGGCTAGTCCACTTATTCGATGACGATAAACTGTTGAACGATTTACATTTAGTAATTCTGCAATTTCCACATCACTCATATCCATAAAATAATGAAGTAAAATGATGTTCCGCTTGTTCTCTGGAAGGTGGCGTAAGGCTTCGCTTAACAAATCACTTTCAACATTGATTCTTAATCCATACAATGTGAATAGTTGAAAATCAGTGACATACGTATCAACCGTAGAAAAAGAGGTGACAAGGTAGTTATCTATTTCAGAAAATGAAACTTCTTTTTTGGACAGTCTGCTTAGATGTTTGAAATAATCTTTCCGTTCATCTTCAATGGCTTGTTTGCAGATATAGTCAAACTGATTTTCTATGGTTTCTTGAAAAGAAGATGGTTTCATGTTTTTCACCCCCTTTCTGTCGTGAAAGGGAGTGGCATGTACTTCTTTATCTCCCTTCATACTAAGTCCCGACACGAAAGGGGGATTTGTTGCATAAGTGAAGAAAAATCTTAAAAGATATTCACGAAGTAGCCAAAAAAACACATAAACAGATTGTTTTCTCTGTTCATGTGCTTCAATTGTTCTGTCTATACGATTTGTAAAACCACATTGATGGTCATATTTATCTAGTGTAGGTGGGTAAGTTTTTTTGATAAGAACCTAATTAAGAGAATTAGATAGTGACGTATCTTTTTCATGGCGACTGTGACCTCCATTCAGTCGCCAATTTTATCTACTTTTTAGCAGCATAACTAAATTTTATATAGTTGTATGGGTAAATAAAATCAGCGACCTTTCTATTTGAGATTGGATTTATCACATTCATAAGCATAATAGCGCTCTTAAAAGAACTCACAAACTACATAACACGTTTTTCTATACCTGTTTCCACTTGGATAGGAACAGTAAAATGTATAGAGGTGGTTTATTATGCGTAAAAAAGAAGATAAATACGATTTTAGAGCCGTTGGTCTAGCGATTAAAGAGGCTCGAATAAAACGTGGTCTCACCCGTGAACAAGTAGGAACAATCATTGAAATTGACCCACGTTATTTAACAAATATAGAAAATAAAGGGCAACACCCAAGTACACAGGTGCTTTATGATCTTGTATCATTACTCCATGTGTCTATTGATGAATTTTTCTTACCTACAGATAATTTGATAAAAAGCACTCGAAGGCTACAGATAGAAAAATACATGGATAGCTTTACAGACAAAGAACTATCCTTAATGGAAGCACTAGCAAAAGGTATCAATGAAGCAAGAAATATTGAAGGCTAGTCAGTAAAATTCAGATAAACAAAAAGAGCCGATAAGATGAGAGTTTCATTTCTCAAATTATCGGCTCTGCGTCTTGGCGTCTGGCTCTTTGATTGTTATTATATTCATTTTTTGAACATTAATTAAAGTTTCGTTCTTACATTTGGGGCAGTATAAAGGGAAATTTTTAAGTATAGTATCCACTCGTATTCGTAGTCTTGTTTTATTTCCACAAATAGGACACAATATCCACTTGTAGTTTATAATAACAATCTCCTCCTTTCCACTTTAATTCAAATCTATATTAAAGAATATTTCATCTTATTTAATAAGAAACCATATTTATATAACAACATAAAACGCACTAAGTTATTTTATTGAACATATATCTTACTTTATCTATCCGACTATTTAGACGACGGGTCTGGCAAACAGGTTCGCCAGTGGTAACCTGATATCCTTTTAGCTCTGCTAAACAAACACTAAGCCCATTTGTAAAAAAAGTTAAATCATTGCGATAATCTTGAATACATCGAGCAGGAATTTCTCCAATAATAATGACCTCATTATTTTTCAGTTGAGTATTTACGATATTTGCACAATATTTGGGAGCATCGTTATATGCCCGTGAAAGATATTCCTGTGGTGCATAAACTTTAAAACTAAGATATGGCTCTAACAATTCTGTTCCAGCTTTTCTAAAGGCTTGCTCCAGTACAATAGGAGTAAGCATCCGAAAATCTGCTGGAGTACTAACAGGGCTATAGTATAAACCGTACTTAAAACAGATTTTACAATCCGTCACATTCCAACCATATAATCCTTGTTCGCAACCATAGCGTATCCCTTCCATAACTGCATTTTGAAATGATTGATTTAAGTATCCAAGAGAAACCGAGCTCTCATACTGCATTCCACTTCCCAACGGAAGCGGTGATACAGATAAACCAATGGAAGCCCAGAAAGGATTTGGCGGCACTTCGATGTGAATGGTATATTCTGCATTTTTTAACGGTCTCTCCATATAAATGACTGTAGGCTCTTTTAGTTCTATCTCCACATGATACTTTTCTTGCAACAGTGCACTAATCACTTCCATTTGTACTTTCCCTAAGAAAGAAAGTATAATTTCATGTGTCGTAGAATCCACGTAATATCGTAGAAGCGGATCACTATCTGAGATTTCCAAAAGGGCATCAAGCAACATTTCTCTCTGTTCAGGTTTACTCGGTTCAACAGTTGTTTGTAGTAGAGGGTGCGGATTTTCAATCTTTTTTCTCTGTGGCAATAGTTTTGTATCTCCAAGAACACTATTTAACTTCAAAAACTCATTTTGCAAAATAACAATTTCTCCAGAATAAGCTCTATCAATCTTACATAATTCACCATTTATTGAAGTATACATTTCTGTAACTTTTATTTTTTCTTTTTCTGATACTCTAACCGAATCTCGTAAATGTAGTACTCCACTATAAAGGCGTATATATGCAAGACGTTGTCTTTTTTTTGTATATTCAATTTTGAAAACATTTCCGCAAAGTTCAGACGGACCTCGATGTGTTGATGAATAAAATTTATTAGTAATAACTTCTATAAGGTTATCAATCCCTATATTACTTTTTGCACTTCCATGATAAAGAGGGAACAGAGAACAATTCTGAAATCTTATGCTTTCCTCTTGTTCGAGTTCCAATGCTTCTAATGATTTACCGGACATATATTTCTCTAAAAGGTCATCGTTTCCCTCTATTACCGTATCCCATTGTTCAGATTCGGTAAAGTTCGTCACACACATATTAGGATACAGTTCTACCTTCTGTTTGATTACAATTTCGGCAGAAAGTTTCTCTTTAATATCCTGATAAACCGTTGATAAATCAATTCCATTTTGGTCAATCTTATTGATAAAAAAGATTGTGGGAATCCCCATTTTCCTAAGTGCATGAAATAATATACGAGTTTGTGCTTGTACGCCATCTTTTGCAGAAATCAGTAGAATTGCCCCATCTAAAACTGATAATGAACGATATACTTCTGCTAAGAAATCCATATGTCCTGGCGTGTCTATGATGTTCACCTTCGTATTTTCCCACTGAAAAGAGGTTATTCCTGTCTGAATTGTAATTCCTCTCTGACGTTCTAAAAGCGTATTATCCGTCCTCGTTGTACCTTTGTCCACGCTTCCTAATTCTGTAATCGCTCCACTGTTATATAATAAGCTTTCTGTTAAGGTAGTTTTTCCTGCATCAACATGAGCTAAAACTCCAATATTAATAATTTTCATGTGATTTTCCTCCATTCAAAAACCCAAAAGGGCATAAAAATCCCAGTGATAAATACTTTTATCACTGGGATTTTTATGCATAACCATAGGTATACAAAGCATACAGATATTCTCTGGATACTTTAGAATCACATGATAAAGGTATTCTTAAACTGGGTACAAAAAACTAAGCCCTCCTAAAAAAGGACATCTAATTATTTGTTCCCGCTATCAAATTGACAGTTTATTTAAGAATACCTTGCCGCATATTTATTAACTCCTTTTAAATAGTCACTTAAATAATAGCACGTAAGAGCATATTTGTAAAGGAATCTCCAATTTTTTATCAAAAAGAGTACATGATTACAAAGTATCTGTAATCATGTACCAATATTTGTTATTTTACAATCTTCCAATTATCTTGTTTTTCTAATATCAACTCAAATTGCGAGATTTGGGTTGCCTTTGTTTCTTGATCTAAATATTTCACAGCGACATTCACGATTACTTGGTTATCTTTTCTGGTAAAGATAGGATTCACCAATTCCTCGAAAACATATTCCTTGTTAATCATAGGTAACACATGATTACTTACATAGTAAGTCAATTCTTTTTCTGTGGCGGTAGGATAGAGCTGGAAGAACGTTTCTAAAAAGCTAGTGATTTCGTCCATCGTTTCTGTATCTACTGTATGGTCACTTTCTAGCTGTTTGGGTTGGTAGTCCGATTTTTGAGGTTTCTTACTCATTGTCGGATTTTTGATAATAACCATATTATCTGATTCATCTATATGGACAACCACATGAAAGCTAGACGATATAGTTTCCTTGTCTTTGTCTTCGGTAATAACTTGTTCAACAGAAAACAGTACCTCAAAGGTGTTCTCATTCACTTGAGAAACCTGCCACACCTGTATATCGTTCACACTAGAACTAGTAGGAATATCCTTACGAATCATTTCTTCATTTAATACCTGCAATTCTTCCGTCAAATAATGGGTCAATTTTTCATTTCGTTTATCAATGGCTTCTTGGGATTGTTGCCACGAAAAGTAGTCTTTCGCAAAGGATTTCACAAAACTTTCTACTTGGTTGGTATCGACAATCTGCTGTTTAATGATTTCTGTTTCACGGACAGTATGAGTGTCAATGGCAGTAAAATTTTTATAGATTCCAAATCCGACACTACCAATCAATAAAACCCATAAAACAAAGGTTAATTTCTTATGCGTGCCAACTTTAATCATCGGAACTTTTCTTTGCTTGCTCGGTTTTTTAGATTTCTTTGGTTTCTCCTTCTTTTCTTTTCGCTCGATTTTTATAATCATTTGATTCATTCCTTTCTTAGTTATGAATAACACGTCTAGCCCCAATCAGATGGTCTTGCCAATAACGACTGCTTAAGTCGCCATAACCGATTGGGTCGCCTGCATGATAAAAGCGATTTCCCTCTAAATATATCGCCACATGAGTCACATATGTGCCTGCATTATAGGTTGAATGAAAGAAGATAAGGTCGCCTGCTTGGGCTTCTTCCATAGAGATTTCTTGCGTAGCGTCATACTGATCTTGGGCGACACGAGGGAGAGAAATGCCAGCTTTGTCATACACCCATTGTATTAAGCCACTACAATCAAAAGAGGTGGTAGGCGACGCCCCTCCAAAGACATAGGGAAACCCTTCGTATTTCAAGGCTTCGTCCATAATGACTTGCACGGTTTCATCATCAAATTCTGTTGGGGAAGTGTCGGTTAGGTATTGTGAAACCAACTGAACATAAAACTGATTTCCATAGTTATATCGCCAACCACCATTCACAGGTATGGCTATGGGATTGGGATAGTCTGCTTTTTGACCACCCGACTTCTCTTTAGAAAACTGTTCGGCTAATTCATAGGTATATTTTTTCCCATGACTCCTCACATAATTTAAAAAGCCACCGCCATAATTATAAGATTGGATAACAGAATCTATATCCACTCCTTGTTGTTCTGCACTGGTTAATAATTCACTGAAATATTTAACCCCTTGTTTGATGGACTCTTCGGTACTCAAACTGTTGGGCGGTAAACCCAAAGATTCGGAACTTTGCATAACATCTTCTGCTGTACCGCCCGATTCCACTTGCATAATGGCTAAGATATAAGAAACATAGTCTTCAATCCCATATTCCTTACCATATTTTTCAATCAACGGACGGTGTGCCAACACTTCTGGTGAAACGGTCACACCGCCTTGTGAAATAGAAGAATCCTTGTTGTTTTCGCCACTGTCCGTATCATCTGCAAAGAAAATGACTAGGAATAATAAGAGAAAAAAGAAGAGAGAGAAGACCACACTACAAATCACTGTTATTTTTAGCTTCATGTTTGTTGTCCTCGCTTATCCGTTCTTTTATTTAGCTTCCTCTGATTGAATTGCTTCGGTGGTGTCTTTTGTTTTTGCTCTTTTTTCAATGGTCGCTGATGATTTTCACGTTTAGTGTTTTGTGACAAAACAGGCGTGACGGTTTGCTGACGCTTGCGAACATGCTGCTGGTTATTCTGAACAGGAGATGATGGGTTTTCTTTTCGTCTTTTTTCTTTTGCTTTATCCAGCTCCAAACGCTTTTGAGCAATGTTCTTTCGTTTTTGCTCCTGCTGGTTCATACGCTGTTGTTTGCGTTGAGCTTTGGTATCTGCCATAGATTGTTTAAAGTCTGTTACATTATGAGTGACATTCTCTTTTCCTTGATGAAGGGCATATTTGACATGGGTTGGTGTCGCCTGTATCTGTTGTTTAGCCTGCTTTCTTTTATTGACTAGACGATTTTTCGTGTCCAATACATGGGCTGTCTTTTCACCTAATCGTTGCCCGATACCGCCTTGTTGCTTTTTCACATTGGAAAGTGCTGTTTCTTTCTTTGGTGTAGTCCGTTCATTTTGACGAGTATGGTTAGCTTTATTGGTTTGATTCTGCTTTGTTGTCATTGTCTTTTGCTTCGTTGACCCTGCTTTTCCACGAAAAATCTTACTCATACTGCGTTGAAATCTTCTGGTTTGTCGATTCATCATTTGACGAGGTCTGCGAAACACTTGTCTGCCCATGTTTTGAGAGTCGTTGCTTTGTAAAGAGAATAGGCTCATTAAATCGCCCAGTTTAAAATAAATCCCTGCAAAGGTCACAATTTGTAAAAACATAATCATGAAAAAGGGAGAACTTGCTGACAGCGAATAAAGCATAGTGGAAATACTAAAGGCAACGGTAATAATCAAGGTAATACCAGCCCTTGTCATAATCACATTAAATAACTTGGTAATGGCATGCCTGCCCATGCCATCAAAACTCGGCAACATACTTAATAGGAAACTGATTGGCAAAAACATAGCGAAAATAATAAATAGCACTTGCGAAAAAATCATGATTCCTGTTAGAAGGAAAACAAAAATCGAGATACCAATATTGAATACAAACAAAAAGAAGACCGTTCCTAATCGGGAAATGGTCTTCGGGAGTGTTAAATAGGTATTGTCATGATCTTCAATTTCTTCAATCACTACATTTTCTCTATCTTCACCATTGTTTGTATCTGGACTGGTAGCCAATAACTTTTCCACACGGTCTTCACCTAAGGTTTCTATATCGGTTGAGCCATATTGAAGTAATAACCACGGTTGCTTGACTTGAACAGAAAATAGGCTATCACGTATCATATCCACACTGTCTTTGCCTTGACTATCCGTATCGGGAAGGACAATCTTTGTCCCAATATCTAAACTGGCAGTGCTCACATCTTTGGAAAAATCATTGATTTTCGCAATATAATCGGGAGCATACGCAATAAAGGAAGCTGATAGAATAAACACCACCACAAAATTTAACACAGCTCGTATAGCTTTGGTCGTTTCTCGTTTCACCAGTCCTGTATAGGCAACGTAGATTCCAACAATCAGAATAAAAAGAAGAAGGAAGCCGACATAAAAACCCGAACTGGAAAAGCCATTCGGTGTAATCCCTGCAATGGTCTGCATGTTCTCACCAATCGCTTGAGACGTTTGACTAATGAAATCCAAGGCGTAGGCTTCTTTGACCAAATAGCCTGTGGCGTTGGAAAGATAAAGAGAAATCGTCCAAATGAAATTGGTAATGGCATACAGTCCATACATCACTGATTGCCCTATGCCGTCACTCCAATTCCACGGCAGCCAGCCCCAGCTATTGTCCACATAATAATCAAGCTGATAATGATTTAAACCATACTTGGAATACTCGTTGCTTGTATCAATGGTTTCATCAACTAAGCCTGTTGCTTGTACTGCATTGCCCAGCGTGCCTAATAAAAGTAAAATAACGCCCACACAAAGGAGCGTTATCCAACTATAGTGAAGAAATTTCTTTTGTTTTTGTGTCATTTTTCCCCCTCATTTCGCACAGGCGGTCTGGTATCAAAGGCATGAAGCAACTCTTCAAAAATCGGGTGAAACTGCATAACCCCTACACGACCATAGATGTCTGAAACTAAACATTGTCCATTTTCTAATTCACGTAAGCGTTTCTGATTGTTTTCATCTTCCTTGTCCACGCCAAAAAATTCTAAGGTCTTTTTGATTTCCACTAGGTCAGTGGAACGAAAGGCGAATTTCAAGCCAATATTATTCTTCATCTTTTCATCTAGTAAATCGTCGGCGTTTTGAGTAACGAAATAGACCCCTGCATTCATGGCACGCCCTGCCCGAACTAAACGCATAGATAGAGCTTTTCCTTGTGCCACTTGTAAAAAACTCCAAGCTTCATCAAGGTCAACAATTTTAAAAATGGAACGGTCAGAGTGGATAAAGTCTAAAGCAAAGGTACTAATGACAATCAGCATTGCCACACTTAATAATTCCATGGTGGTGTATTCTTCAAAAGAGCTATTGGAATCGGGTAAGACCAAATCTGCCACTTGAATAATATTGAGTTGTTTTTCCAAGCTAATGGATTGGGTGACATTGCCATCACTGAATAACAGATGGGCAAAATCATAATCGACAAAGCTTTCGATATGGTCAGCAATACTATTGCTGATGGGTGTATCTTCTTTTCGCAATTCATCAATCACCAATAACAACCCTCGTTGTTCGCTTTGAGTGACACTCCGAATCGCTTTACGCAGGACAGGAAACTTCTCGCTATCTCGGCTGGAAATGCCTGTTAAGAACGTGAGAATATCAATGGCTAGGCTTTCTGAATCTTTCGGGAGTTTTAAGATCACATAAGGGTCAAGTAACCCTTTATTGTCGTTCTCACTCGTGAGATTAACGATATTGATTTCATGGGCAATATCAGGTAAGGTTTCTTTCCATTTGCCACGTTCAGCTTTTGGGTCTACAATGATTGCCTGTCCGCCAAAGAGTACCGAATAATAGACCAGCATATTGTTAGAGAATGATTTTCCGCCACCTAATGAACCAATAAAAGCAGACGCTAACGCATTCGTCACAGAGCCTTTAATTCCTTGACTTGCAAGGCTGGGTTGGAGATAAATATTTCTGCCTGTATCGAGATTGTAACCGACGTAAATACCAGAATTTTCACCAAGCATTTGTGTAGCTCCGAAACCAAGACCAGCCAAAAAATCCGACGTGACATATTGAATATAGTCATTGATATATCGCTTGCTTGAGGGAATAAATTCATTATGCAAGCCTAGCATATCGCCAAAAGGTCGTACTAATTTGATAGACAAATCATCATAAAAATCTTTTACTTCATCACAACGTTGTTTCAACTCGTCCAGATTTTTTGCCGATACCCGTACCACATAGCTTAGTTTGTACATGGATTCTTTGGTTTGGTCTAGGTTGGTTTCTAATTCGTCGACAGATTCTAAAGCGTCCACCACATTGGTACTGGTTTCATTGTCGCTTTCCCATGCGTGACTATCCAAGTCTTTCAATTCTTTCTTTTTGTTGCGAACGGTAGACAGAGCTTTTTTATTAGCAACAATTTCAACATTCATGCTGGTATCAATCGGGAAAGTGAACTGTTGTTGCTGGTAATAAAAAATCTCACTATTGGGGAAATCCAATTCGCCGACGATACTGTTAATCGTAAAATACGCCACATAAGTGGTAGTATCTTCCTGTTCCATCCGTAAGTAGCGTTGCTTTTCTTCGATTAAACAGCGAGTGGGTTTAATAATATCGTATTTCTTTACCAACACTTTTTTATCTTCATATCGTTTGGGTAAATGGTAGTCGTAGTCATCAAAAGGAATCCCTGTTTGACCGTAAAGGTGGGCAATGATATACCCAAAATCATCTTTCCCCAATGGGCGAATGTGAAAGCGTCTGGATAATTTACTTTCTAATAACTGTTCCATTTTAGAAAAGCGTTCGATTTCTGACATAGGCATAGAAACAAAATCGCCCATCAACTTGTGATTCACGCCATGAAAGAATTCCGCAAATGCTTTTTGAATGTCTTTGCCAATATTTTTGACCGATACTTCCTGTTCATTCAGCAAGAGTTTAAAACCAATAAAAAAGCGATAGTCCACTTGATTGTCCCCAATCATAGATACTAACGCTTCGGTCTGTTCATCTATTTTTTCGTAAGCTATCTCTTTTAATCGTCCAGTGATTTCTTTTTTCGATTGTTCCTGTGTCGCTCGAATACTTGATTCGGTTGCTAGTTGCAGGGCATGAATCTTACCATCACGATTTTGGGCAATCAATTGACGGAAATTATCATGAACTTGAACTTTTTCATCGGAACTTAAAAAACTGTAATTATAGGGAATTAATTCATAATAAGCAAATACTTCGCCATCATGATTAAATACGAGATTATCTTCGATATATTTAATGGGGTGTGCCATTTAATTGTTCACTCCTTACAATCGTGATTGATTCATTCATTTTTTCTTTATTTAATCGTATTTGTTTGCCAGCATAGGTTATTTTAGGGCGTAGAGCATAGGTAATAATAGATTTTAAAAATCCATAGGGTTTCTTCCCGTCAAAGGTTTTTTGACACATGAACCAAGTGAGGACAACGGGAATCCCTAAGTATTTGAGTAGTGCTCCGTCAATCAAGGAAAGTGGTGGTAAACTGCCAAAGATTATAACGACAAACAAAGAAACGATAAACCATGTCATTTGTGTAAAGGTTATGGGAAAAGGGAGTTGTAAATCATTAATTGCATAAATCACTTTTTCTACTGACCAAATACTGGTGTAACTTCTTATTTTTTTCATGTCTTCACGTCCTTTCCGTAAAAATAGAAAAAGAGCAATCAAAATAGGTGATTGCTCTATAAAATAATAATTATTTTGTGACTTTTAATTGTTGAAAAATAGTTATTCTGAGTAAATCATCTAAAAGACAGCAGGTATGAAGTAATACCCAATTTAATCTACTGTATTCTGTATAGTCAAAATGAAAGTGTTTCATAAATTTTTGAGCGAATTTTTCTGCTTTTTCGTTAAAACCTTTGAAATCACCATGTCCGATTTTATTTCTCATTTGTCTTAATAATTTTGCTACTTCACTCGAAACCTCTCCATATTTCTTATCAAGATAAGGTATTAGTAATTTGTCAATTTCATTTGTATTCTGATTTGGTTTTAATAATACAAGTTCTAACAAAGTAAAAGTCTTTAAATAATGATTTTGATTATAACTATTATCACTATATATCCCGTTCATAATATAATCTAATTTGTAATAATCGTTTTCCGATTTTAGTATAGAATCAATTCGGTTGCCCATTTTTTTAAGTTCCGTAATGTAGTCGTCTGTAGTCCTGCACCCTTTAAAGTTTGAATCAATTCTAAAACTTAGATTTGATAATATCCTAGTATGCTCTTTAGGATTCATATTACTTGTATAAATGCAGTTCATATGAATACCATTTTGTATATCATGATTTACAAAGTTACTAAAATACATCACTTTTTCAGCGTAATCCTCTTCACAAAAACGACCATCAAAGCAATTGCTTGTCCAATCAAAAAAAGGCATATCCTGATATTCATAGTCAAAGAATAGACATATCATATTATCAACAAGGCATTGAAGACATGACTCAATAGAATCTAAATTATATTTTGTATAGTCTTCAACATTGGCGTGAACGATTTCTTTCAAATAAGATATAGAATATTCTGTTTGAAATGTTTTACCATACCTTTTCAAATTATCTGCCATGTCAACTTTTTGTTGTCGAATTTCTTGTAACATGTCTTCTATAATGCTTTCCTTCCAGTCATCAGAAACATTAGATATATATAGTTTCAATTTATCTGACAATTTTATTTTTGTTATTTTCCCATAAACATCTATTATTACCAATTGAACAATCCTCCTTAAAGTCAAGTCCATAAAATTGTGTAAAATACAGTACACTGTTTTAAAGCTTTAACCTATAGGTTAAAATTGAATATATTTTCTGGTAGAGCTTAGCCAGTCTTCGTGACGGTCAATAAGAACTGCACCGATTAAACGATTGGCAGAGGCGTGATTCGGAAAGATTCGGATAACTTTTTCTCTGCGTCTGACTTCTTCATTTAACCGTTCAAGAAGATTCGTGCTTTTTAATCTCGATTGACCTTTACCGACAACGGCGTATTGAAAGGCATCTTCGAATCCTTCATCTAGTTTTTCACAGGCTTTATGGTATTTTGATTGTTCGCTATAGGCACTTACTATAGTATTTTTAGCCTTGCGAGCCGTTTCAATATCCGTAAATTTGAAGAGTGCTTTGACTTCTTCTCTGAAAGGTTTTGAATCTTTCTTAGGGATACAATTGAGGATATTACGCATAAAGTGAACCTGGCATCGTTGCCATGAAGCGTTTGTAAATGACTTCTTGATGGCTTTGACTAAGCCTTTGTGGGCATCGGAAATGACCATTTCCACTTCACTTAACCCTCTGGTTTTGAGGTAGTCGAAGAAGAGAGACCAAGTTTCGTCACTTTCTTCATCTTGAATCATAAAGCCAATAATCTCACGCTCTCCATCTTCTGATATGCCAATCGCTATATGGCAGCTTTTAGATACGACACGATGATTCTCTCTGATTTTGATGTAGATAACATCTGTCATAACATAAGGGAAAGACCTGTCTGATAGAAAACGATTTTGCCATTCAGAGACCATAGGGTCTAACTGGGCAGTTAAACTGGAGACAAAGGATTTAGAGACTGATTTACCGCATAGTTCTTCAACGATTTGAGAGACTTTACGTGTAGAGACACCAGAAATATACATCTCTAACATAGAGGCTAACAAAGCCTTCTCATTGCGTTGATACCGCTCAAATACAGTCGGTGCAAATTCACCGTCGCGTGTTCGGGGAACTTTCAACTCAAGAGAGCCAATACGAGTCGTTAATTCTCTTTCATAATAGCCGTTGCGTTGGCTTCTTCGATCGTCTGATCGTTCATAGTTTGTGGCTTGAATATAATCTGTTCGCTGCTCGTCCATCAACTGATTAAATACAGTTTGTAAAATTTGTTTAGCCGCATTATCTTTGACCGACTGGTCAATTAAACTTTGAATATCTTCTGTTTCCAGTGTAAAATGTACTTGGGTCATATGATTGCCTCCTGGGTATGTTTTTAGTGGTTAAAAACATTGTACCGTAAAGAGGCGTTCATATGGCCTTTTTGCTTTTACACAATTATATGGACTTTATCCTCCTTAATTCAGAACGTATAAAATTATTATAGCAGTATTGCTAGTTTAGAGTAATCCATGTTAATTAGAATACTCAAATACTCCATGAGAGGTGATAAGATAATTTCCCTCTATTTCCATATCACGTCCCAAAGCTTGATAATCAATATAATTTTGTAAATTAGAAGGTACTTCACCAAGTTGTCCTGTTTCTTCCACATAATAACGGGCGACATCTTCCATAGAATCACATTCACTATAACAATGAATATTCTCTTTGTTTTCCAGTAATTCTTCCAAGCTACTAAACCACATGCCTTGAATTTCTTTGAGTTCATTATAAATAGGTGTACCTTCGATTTCTTGAATGGCTTCACATAGACGGTTGATTTCACTAATTGGCGTGTATTCGTCCACATCAAAAGGAAGCTCAAAATCATGTATGGCGTATTCTTCGTAGTTCTCATTTAAACCGATTCTTTCTGCCATTTCTTCCTCATCAATTGGTGGAGTAAACCATGATCCAACTAATTCACCTTCATTATACCGTCCCAAATTTGCCACATAGACTTTCAATTCCAATTCTTATCACATCCTTTTTATAAAATATAGTCAAAAAAAAAGTAGCAATCAGTTAATGACGCTACTTATCAAGGTATCCGCTAATATAATCTGTAACTGTACTTGAAATACCTATTATTAGTTTTGCTTCTCTCTTTCCAATAATATTTGTATTAGGATGTGCAAGTGAATGCCTATTTCTTGCTTCATTAAGAGAGCTAATCATTCCATTTGATGACCTTATCGTTGTCTTCACTATATCAGCAAGTTCAGTAGGTTGAATTTCTTTTTCAATTAATTGTTGTATCCTACTATATAATTTAGATAGATTTTCGTCTCTAGGAACTGTAATTTCATATTTTTTTAGTATTTCAATTAAATATCCATGAAAAGCAGTGTGAACTCTGTCAAAGGCACGTTGATATTCACCATTACTCATGAAAGACTCAGCGTCTTCAATAGCTTGTGAAATCACATCACTAATTTTCAACTGACTAAAGTTAATTACTTCGTAATTCTCTGGAAGTGGTACTAAAATAGTATCCACTAATACATTATCACCTTGTTTATCATATATGGAGCTTGCTGTCTGGGTAAGCAAATCTTTATGACTTTCAAAAAAGTCTAAATCATCAAAAGGAGCTCTTATTTTAAGATAGGTGCAAAGCGTATTCCAATCCCTTTTGTATCCTTTATAATAAGTAAACTCGTTAGTCTCATCTAAAGTTACCTCTGATATTTTCATTTTAGAAACAATCTCGTTACCTCCTTCATAATAATTTGAAGAGCTCTTTCTTTCTAATGTTTTAATTAAAAGAGATTTAAATTGATCATTTGTAAACATATTCATGGATCCTTTCATAACAAAATATATACTTCCTATTTTATCATGAAAAATATCTGTTAAGCACCAATGATTCGGTTAAATAAGTTTAATAACACATCTTTCACGCCAGCTGCATTGAACACAAGTCCGACGGCGATTAAAGCAATAATCAAAAAGCCAATAAGTTTTGAAAATTCTCGTTTAAAACCTAAAAACAGTCCAATGACGACAATCGCTAACAATACCAATGACTGTGCATTATCCAAGAACCAGTTGTACAAATTCTGCCCAAAATTCATGTGATTGTCCTCCTTTCCTTAAGATATTTTTCTCGATAGTAGATATAGCTTTTTACACGCTTTAATAATTGAAAAGGAGTTAAATGCTCTCCATAAACAGTTATTCGACTGGTATAATTCTTATAAAAGCTCACTTTGTAAAAATCATAGGTATAGATGGTATCACCAGCTTGCCGTTTTCCCTCAATAATGAGAGACGTATATTTCCCTGTATTTTGTATATACGCTTGAAACCCTAACTTCTTTAATTCTTCTGTTAAGAGGCTCATGTAATCAAATCCTCCATGCCTAGATGTTGTTGTTCAATTAATTTCTCATGTTTTTCTGTCAGTTTGGCTTCATGAATCATGGTGGAAATAATGGTTGTACCGTTGAGAATATCTAAAATGCTTGCGACTTTTAATGTAGGGGCGACTTGATGATGTAACCAGTTCAATGTTCGTTCAAAAGAATAAGGTTCTGGCTGTATGGTTAGGCGTAATGCTCCACGATTTTTGCCGATAAACCATTCCCAGCGTTCATTGGTTTGCCAATCACTCCGTCGCTTGGTTTCGTCCTTATCGGCAAAGCGAATATAACGATTGATAATCTCAAACGCTGTTTTTTCTGCATTTTGATGTTCCAACAAATCTTTCATGGCTTGAGTGGCTCTGTCGTTTTTCAAACGAATTTCAAAGCGATTCTTTATTTCTGCGTCTTCTAAGGCAATATCATTTTTCACGTATTGCTCATAATCTTTCTCATATATACAGAAATAGACTTCGCTTTTTAATGAGCCAATATAAAGGGTGTTTCCCATGTCTGGTTTTTCATCACGGTGAACCAATTCACCACTGCGATAATTTTTAAAGCTCCGAAAGACGGAAATACATTCTTCCTGTTTACATTTCTTTGCCAATTCTGGAATATTCAAAATCCCTGTTTTATCGTTGATGGCTAAATCCAAGCGTTTGAAAATACCTTTATGTTCCATGCAATCTTGAAAGAAACCATACCAGCTCCGATGTTGAGCCAATAGAAAGTTTTCAAATTGCCGACAGCCTTTTCCTTTCAGTTCTAATAAAACCCCTTTACTTACATCATGAGAGACTAGGACAACAATATCACCGAAACGATAGTGTTCGGGATAAGAATAATAGCCAAAGTCTTCGTGTAGCATATAATCCATATTCAAGCGTAAAACCTCACCGATAATTTGAGACACATCATTGGTAGGGAATCGAATCCGTACATAGTCGAATAACATCTCCAATGGGTTATCGGGATTGAAGCGTTCCAAAGCGTTCAGTAAATCTTCTTTCACCTGTTGAGTAGGGACTGCCTTGCCTGTTTCAATATCCGATAGGTAAGGTCTGGTAATATGAGAAGCAACCGCCAGTTTATTTTGAGAAACGCCATAAGCCAGTCGCTTTTCTTTCAATTCCTTAATCCAAATTTTTTCGTTTTCCATTCGCAAACCTCCAATCTAAAAAAGATGTAAACTATGACCCTTGAGTTTACATCTTTCCTATTTTCCGCAATTCCTTGTACCATCAACATTGGTTGATGAGAATTGCCTGTTTTCAGTTGTATTTGTGCCCCCCTGTTAGGTAGAGGGGGCTAAAGGATTGGCGTGGCTAACGCCACACCAATCAAAGCAAGTCTGAACCTGTACCTTTCACTTCGTGCGGTACAGGCTCAGATTGCTTTTTTTGAATGACTTTTCCTATTTCTCCTAAGAAATCATACCTTTTTGGTACAAGGGGTGTATAAAACTCACTAATCACACTTTTTCCTGTATCCACATAACCTCTTCCCTTGATGGGTTTTAAGAAAAATTGTTTTTGTGTATCGCTTCCAAACATCATACCGAAGCCCATTTCAGACATACGACCCAAAGCCACACGGAAGTTAAAGTTATCTCGAATACCATCACTAAAATATTTTGCGTCTGGACGCTGACAGGCAAGAATTAAAAAGAAGCCTGCTTGTCGTCCGAGCATAACAATTTGTTTGAGTTTATTCATAACTTGTGCACTATCACGACCTAACATATCCATCATCGCCACATATTCATCAAAAATCAGGAAGTTCGCAGGTAGACCAAGATACGCATAATTTTCTCCTGTTTTGTAGTTCGGGTGTTGCTTCATGGTTTCACTACGGGCAATCATATCGTCGTAAAATTGACTAATACATGCCAGCATATCGTCTTTACGGTAATAGACATTATCTATGACCGCTCCTAAGTCTGCCAAATCAGCATTTTTAGGGTCGAGAATATAAAGCTTCGCATTTGTATGCAGGAGAGATTCAATCAATGTGAGAATAAAATAGGATTTTCCACTACCCGTGCCCCCAGCAATTAACATGTGAGGGAGAGAATCAAACTCCCAATAGACCGATTCCATCAATTTGACACGTCCATCTTGAGCTACCACATCTTCAATGCCAATTCGATTGCCAATGGTGTCATAAAGTAGAACATACTCTACATAAGAATCTTTCAACGTTTTTTCCACTAATTCACAATACAAGCCTGTTTCTAGTTTGTTTTCTAAGTGCAAGAGCTGATCTTGATATTTCCCTAAAGTGATTTCTACATGAATATGGATCAGTCCATCTTTCATTCGGTAATACATTTTAGGAAAATGGCGGATTCGTTGTTTGGTTTTCTTGCTGGATAAGTCTTTAAAGAATCCCTCTGATTGAGTTTCTTCGGCTTCATACCAATGGTTTTCTAAAATCATACGAGCTAACTTTTGACGGTGCTCTAACTGTTTTATAGAATCTATGCGATAGTGATAATAGAGCCAGCTGATGAGTCCGCATACAAAAAAAGCAGTGAGAATACTGCTCCAAAAGTATGGCGTATGCAGTTGATAGAAAAATGTATCTAACTGAACTGTTTGCCAATTCACCGATTGTAACGTTCTCCAATGAAAAGGGAGTAGAACGACTAGAAAAACTATCAGCAATGAAATCAGCACAAAATGATAGACCAAGTCCTTATCGTTGGCTTTGATTCGCTTTCCTCTGTCATGAAGCAATGGCATAAAAATCCTCCTTTCCATCTATCAAAATAATTGTGTATTGTAGATACGAGCCTGTTTATCAAAAGTTGGTTGAGAAATGGCTTCATATTTCCGATAAGCGATTCGCTTTTCAAAGCGTAAATCTTTTTCTTTCGGATAATAATGACGTCGATAGAGCGTGTGTCCTAACAGTTTTTTCGCTTCTTTTGTCAACGGATAGAGATAGCGAAACATGCGTCCATTGATTTTCTCAATCCCTTTGTATTCGCAAAATGCCTGGGAAAGCCAATGCTTTTTCTCTACCTGTTCAAAACGAGCATTTTCCTCTAATAAAAGGCGAGCACTTCGAGGGTGTATCTTTTCCCATGACTGTTTATCACGATAGACACTTGTCTTGAAATACCCGCAGTAAAAGAAGTTGGACGCTTGATAGACATAGCCACATTTTCCCTCAATTCCATCTGCCAATGTATATAAAAAATGACAGTCCGTATGTTCTTTCAACCACTTAATTAGAGCTGAAAGAGCTTGACTGCCAAAATAATTGGTTTGATTCATTTCTGGAAGAAAACACATCTTTCCAATTTCTAAATAATCTGTGGTTTGAAGGGAACTGTCGGGAAAGAGTTTGCGTATGGTTTGTAGGGGTTGCGTACCCCAGCCTAATTCCACAACGCCTAATAATTTTTCTTCTGAAAAAATCCCTAGAAAGTATTTACACAATCTAGGGAGTATCTTTGAATAATGGTATTGCCGAATAAAAGAAATGGCTTCATCTTTCGGAATTTCTTTCAAAATCAATGGTGTGTTTGTCATAAGCAACACCTATTTTTCACTTTCGGACGCTTCTTTTTTATATTTCTGATGAGGTTTTGTCTGTCCTTTTAATACAAGATCGTCTGCTTTCACGTACCAATCAACGTCTGCCCCTCGAAAAGTAGCCGTCGCTACGGTATCTGCCACAGGATTGATTAATTCCACTTCTGCGTTGTAGTCAAATTCTTTCAAAGGAACAGAAGCGGGGATACTGACTTGTATCATGCGTCCTTGTCCTTTTGATTTTAAGTCATAGGTACGTTCTTTAATTTCTTCGGAAACCGAACCATCTTCATTTTGAATACGAACCTCACGACGTAAAGCGGAAAATTTCAATGTGCCAAATGTCTGGTCTTTTTCAATCACAATACCTTCTGCTAATCTCATATTTTTTCACCTTTCCTTTCTTAAGCTTTCACCATATCGTCTGCGTGCATAATGTAATTGGTAAATCCTCTATTGCCAATTTTATAACCTTCTGCGGTAATACGTGGGTTGATGAGTCTGACTTTTTCGTCGGATTCAAAATGTTTCTCGCCAGCTTCGGAGGGAAGAATGACAACAATATCATCTGCTCGTTGAATCGTTGAGTATAAATTGTAGCTACGAGAGAGAATAGTTGGTCTGCCATTGACTCGACGTTGTTCAATATTCCCTTCACCAGCATATTCTAATTGACCAAATGTTTTTTCCATATTGGGAATGACATATTTTAATTCCATAAGTGTATCGTTCCTTTCTCACATAAAATATTTTTGGCTTACTTTATTCATTTAAAAATTTGTTAGTATCACAACCTTTCAAAGCATAAAAAATAGACGCTCATTATGAACGTCTATCATTTAAATGAATATTGAGTTTAGAATTCCATTTCGAATTTAATCAGGTCTGCTTAGGTGCAAATACTGCACTTTTATTGCACTTTTTATTTTTTTAAATATAATTTATTCGATTTTATACGTTTCCAAAATCCTTGATATTACAGCATTTTCGCTTATATGCCATACCCTTAAAACAGAGTTCGAATAGAGAGTTAATACTGATTTAATACAACCCATATATATTTATTAAAAAATGACTCTGATTGCAAAAAACATGTAATCAGGGTCATTTTTTGCAGGTTAAACCATCAAATATAGTTTTGTGGTCTGTATGAAAAATTTCAACGTATGCACTTAATTCACTAATGTGAATGTTGCATGTACAGGTTTCTATTTGGGAGGAGTCACTTCTTGAAATAGAGAGGTTTCAGAGTTTTGATTGTGCAATGACTTGTTCCGGTGTTTAATTTAGCTCTTGAGGGATAATTGATTACCAGCCTTCAGCTCGAGATGTCTTATTTCATATTGCTTCTAGTATAAAATGTTTGTGTAATTTTAATTGATAGATTGCAAAAGCGTAGATTACAAAGGTATGATAAAAAGGAGTTTTGATAAGGTGATAAATTTTATCGGAAATGGAAAGGAGTTAAGTTTAAAATAAATTGAAAAGGAAATTCACATTGCTATTGATTTAGGTTTGACAACTCCAATTCGATGATAAGTATGTTAAAAAAATACTTTGAATTTAAATAAATATATAAAGATAAAGAATTATTGAAAGATTCAACCTGTAAGAATTACATACAAGTTGAACAGGAAGGCGATAGGCAGGTGTAAAGAGGAGTTAAAGTCGAAAACAAGGTAATAGAGAATTCTAAATTATCTAGATTATTTTATCTACTTTTTGAACAAGGCAGAATATAGTATAGGTGATGAGCAAGATTTACTCAATCAAAAATAGTTTGTTGTTTCTTTGTTGACATTCTTCATGTAAGATAAACCAGAAGTGATAATAATGAACTACAAGATTTTATTAGTTGATGACGACAAAGATTTATTGCAGATGCTCAGCAGTTATTTTGAACTGAAGGGCTATTTCATATAATAAGAAAGTCTGCCATTTGGTGGGCTGCGAAAGAAAAAATTCCATAAAAAGGATTGTATAGGAAAAAAGAGGTGGATAAAAAAGGTCGATATAAAAACTTTCTTCGAGACCATCGTCATCAAAGCCATTTTTTTTCGTTAGAAAATAGTGCATATCCAGAAGATCTGAGGTCATTCCTTCTGGCGGATGTTTGATATAGTGCTGCCTAAGTTCCTCTGATTGTTTTTGTTTCATTGCTTTTAAAACCTCCTGTCGGATGAATCCAGTATGTTACAGACAGGAGAAAAATCAAGAGGAACGGCATTTGGCTTTTGCCATGACCTTATCATAAGAATCCGGAATTTGCTTGTTGATTTCTCAGAAGACAGAACGGTACTCTTTTCAACGCATGTGGTGGAAGACCTTACTGCAACCTGTCAAAAGCTTGCGATCATGAAGAAAGGAAAATTCCTTGATACAGGTTCTGTAACAGATATGATGCAGGCGGCAAAAGGCCATATCTGGATCTGCAGAGTGAAGGATGAGAAAGAAGCAAGAGAATTGGAAAAGAAATATCATATTTCTTCCAAACAGTTTACGGAAGACGGCATGAAGGTTAAAATCATCAGCGGACAAAATTTAAAGAAATAAAAATCTGAATCTGTCTGCTGAAAACTAATTTGATTGCCCTTTCTTTATAACATATAATGGATATAAGAGTATAAGGAAAGGGCGGTTGCGGTAAGATGTTGGATCAATCAGAAATACGGGCATTAGCAGATCAAAATGCTTATAAGAGAGGAAGAAACCTTTATCGTTCAGATGCTGTTCTGGAATATTCCGTAGAAGAAGCCGGCGAAATTGATTATATATACGCCGCCGTCCAGGGCAGCGGCAGAAATATGTATGACGTCGATTTGGAATATAATTTGGAAGAAGGGTGGCTGGAAAATGCGCACTGCACATGTCCGGCGTTCAGAGAATATGAAGGGTTATGCAAGCACTGTGTGGCTGTCTTGTTTGAATATACAGATTACCTGGAAACACAGGAAGCAGCCTGGCAGTATGAACAGAAGAAAGAAGAAAGCCTTGCAAAGCTTCAGACAATGAAAGGCATGCAGAATAAACTTTCGGCCAGTGAGGAATGGAGGCCAAAGACGACTCCGGCGATCAAAGCATTTCTTTCACAGCAGCAGCTTAAAAGCACCCTGCCGATTTCCCAGGAGTCTATTTATGGGAAGGTACATCTGGAACCGCTTTTGACATGTATGGATAATTTTATTCAGGTGGAGTTTAAAATCGGTACTTCTTATCTGTATGTTTTAAAAGATGTTTTTGCCTTTGCAGATGCTTTGCAAAATAAACAGAAATTCGCTTATGGGCAGAAATTAGAATTTATACATGATATCCAGGTATTCGATGGAGACTCACGGAAACTGGCGGAATTTTTACAGTCATGGACTGCCCAGAACAGGATCAAGTATATGCAGGTGCCTTATTATGGATATTCATATACGGATTCAACAATGAAAGTAAGAAAGGTCCCGCTGACAACCGGAGAGCTGGAATTGTTTTTGGAAGCGGTGGGAGACCGGGAGTTTTCGGCGGAAATCAATGGGATGCCGGAGAAACTCTGGCATGTGACTGAGGATCCACTGTCCAGGACTATGAAGATCACAGGCCAGGAACAGGGAATTAACGTAGAGGTCAATTATTTGTTTGGATTTCAGGGCATCAAACATAATATTTATTTTTCCAAAGGAAAGATCTACAAAGTGAGCAGAGCGTTTTTGGAGCCTGTCCACGATTTTTTATCCTGTATGGAAAATCTGCCGCAGCGGAAGGTTTTTATAGAAACAGCAGATGTGCCTGTGTTCTGCAGGGAAGCCCTGCCCGTGCTGGAAACATATTTTGAGTGTACAAGAGAGAGTTTTGATGAAAAGGATTATGGGGTAGTGCCGGCCGCATTTGAAGTATATCTGGATGCGCCCCAAAAGGATTTCATTACATGCAGGCTGGATGCGGTATACGGGGAACAGAAGTACCATGTTTTTGAAAAGAACCAGAAAACAGAGGGGCGGGATCTGAAAAAAGAAGCAGAAGCCGCAAAGATCGTTTCCCATTACTGTAATGCCTATGATGAGAATGAAAAAAAGATGGTCCTGGCCAATGATGAGGATATGCTCTATGAACTGCTGGTCTACGGGATATCTGCTATGCAGCAGTTTGCGGAAGTATATATTTCCGATGCCCTGAAAAAAATTAATATTGCGCCTGCACCGAAAGTGGCGGTGGGTGTATCTCTTTCCGGTGACCTGCTGGAGTTAAAGATGACCGCGGGAGATATGCCGAGAAACGAACTTTTGGAGATCTTATCAAAGTATAATCGGAAAAAGAAATTTTACCGTTTAAAGAGCGGTGATTTTGTAAACATGGAAGGGGAGGGGATCAACGCTCTGCTGGAAATGAAAGAAGGGCTTCACCTGACAAAAAAGCAGCTGGAACAGGAGCAGGTGGTCCTTCCAAAATACCATGCCCTTTACCTGGACGAGGAGCTGAAAGAATGGCAGTCGGTTTCCGCCCACAAAGATAAAGAATTTAAGGCACTGATACGAAATATGAAAACGGTGGAGGACAATGATTTTGAGATCCCTGCTGAAATGGACCTTATCCTGAGAGAATATCAAAAAAGAGGATTTTTGTGGATCAAGACTTTAAAATACAATGGATTTGGCGGAATCCTGGCAGACGACATGGGGCTTGGGAAGACACTTCAAGTAATCGTATTTCTGTTGTCGGAATACCTGGAGGAGGAAGGAAACAGTCCAAGCCTGATCGTGGCTCCTGCATCGCTGGTATTTAACTGGCAGAGCGAGATCCGGAAGTTTGCCCCGGATCTTCCGGTCCAGATGGTTGTGGGCAAGGCCGGAGAAAGAAAGTCTATCATCAGGCATGCAGGCAGCCGGGATATTCTTGTAACTTCCTATGATCTCTTAAAGCGGGATATCGGGCTCTATGAAAATATGACCTTCAGCAGCCAGATCATTGATGAGGCTCAGTATATTAAAAATCATAATACTCAGGTTGCCAAAGCGGTCAAGATGGTAAATGCTGGCTTTAAACTGGCCCTTACCGGAACTCCGGTGGAAAACCGCCTGAGTGAACTTTGGAGTATTTTTGACTATCTTATGCCAGGATTTTTATATTCTTATCAGAGGTTCCGGGAAGAACTGGAGCTTCCGATCGTACAGGATAACAGCGAGAATGAGATAAAGCGTCTTCAAAAGATGATCAGGCCGTTCGTGCTGCGGCGCTTAAAAAAGGATGTGCTGAAAGATCTGCCGGACAAACTGGAAAAAAACTATTACGCCAGGATGGAAGGAGAACAGCAGAAGCTTTATGATGCCCATGTAAAACGGATGCAGCTGATGCTGGATAAGCAGTCGGAAGAGGAATTTAAAAGTTCCAAGATCCAGATACTATCTGAACTTACCCGGTTAAGACAGCTTTGCTGCAGTCCGGAATTGGTCTTTGATCAATATACAGGAAAATCTGTAAAATCCGACCTGTGTATTGATCTTATAAAAAATGCAGTCAGCGGAGGACATAAGATTCTCCTTTTTTCTCAGTTTACATCCATGATTTCTATATTAGAAGAGCGGCTGCAAGCTGAAAAAATTTCGTTCTATACGCTTACCGGATCAGTAAATAAAGAAAAACGGGCCCGGATGGTGGAAGACTTCAACAACGATGATACTTCGGTCTTCTGCATTTCCCTAAAGGCTGGAGGCACCGGGTTAAATCTTACTTCTGCGGATATCGTGATTCATTATGATCCGTGGTGGAATCTGGCCGTACAGAATCAGGCCACGGACAGGGCACACCGGATCGGACAGGAAAACGTGGTTATGGTCTACCGGCTGATCGTTGAGGGAACCATTGAAGACAACATTGTGAAGCTTCAGGAAAAGAAAAAGGAACTGGCAGATCAGATTTTGGGCGGAGAAGGAATGGGAAGCGCAAGCTTTACCAGAGAAGAACTGAAGGAATTGTTGAAATAGACAGACGTAAGCGGAGGAGCTATGCACTCTAAAACAATCAGGTATTACAACGAAAATGCGGGAGAATTTGCCGCCAATACAGTTGAAGCAAATATGGAGTATCATCAGAAGCGTTTTTGTGAGTGGCTTCCGAAAGGAGGATTGATTCTTGACTTTGGTTGCGGTTCCGGGCGTGATACTAAGTATTTTATGAGTCAGGGCTATCGAGTGGAGGCGCTGGACGGATCAGAGGAACTGTGCAGGATGGCTTCGGGTTTTACGGGAATCGAGGTGCAGCACAGATACTTTTATGAACTGGATGAGGAGGATAGGTATGATGGGATCTGGGCCTGTTCTTCTATTCTTCACTTGCCGATAGATGAGCTGAAGGAAGTTTTTCCTAAGATGGCAAAAGCGTTGGGGAATCAGGGTGTTGTATATGCCTCTTTTAAATATGGAGAATTTGAGGGAGAGCGGAATGAAAGATACTTTACGGATTTGAATGAGGAACGACTGCACAGATTGGCAGATGAAGCTGGAGTTTTTATTGTTGAGGAAACATGGATCACGTCTGATGTAAGATCGGGGAGAGAAGAAGAAAAATGGCTGAATATAATTTTGAAGAAGAAAGAATTATTTTGAGAGTTGATTCAGAAGGTTCTATCGAGTGTCAGATCATAGATGTTATAAGAAAGATAATCAATTAGGAAACGGTTGATCTGTAAGGATGAGGGACATTCTGTCGACCTGTTATAATGTAAAAATATCAGGGGGTCGACAACAGGCGGAATAAAGCCGTGATATGTAAAAACTATAAGCATGGTTGAAGGTTAAAGTTATGAAAAATGCGGTAATCTTTGCAGGCCGACAAATGGGGGTTGAAAAATGCTTATTTTTGCTATATTGTGAATGTATGGGTAATAATAGATCCACATTGGAATTTAGAGTTAAGCGCAAGATAGTCAATTCGCTCACTTTCCAGGTAATAATAGATCCACATTGGAATTTAGAGCCTTCACTTGCTCCGCGGTATTTGCGGCGTTGTTTGTAATAATAGATCCACATTGGAATTTAGAGGCAAGTACATAAAGCAGTATATGAGCTGTTTTGAAGTAATAATAGATCCACATTGGAATTTAGAGAATGTGGTATTTAAGTAATGGGGTTATGGAAAACAGTAATAATAGATCCACATTGGAATTTAGAGTCGTCTACTGGATTCTCAAAAATTTTATCTACTTTGTAATAATAGATCCACATTGGAATTTAGAGAAACAATAGGTTGCTATACTGGAACAGGTACCGTCGTAATAATAGATCCACATTGGAATTTAGAGAAAAAACCGCCCGGCGGCAACCGGACGGCAACTACGTAATAATAGATCCACATTGGAATTTAGAGCATCTCCCAGCGGAATCCCTCTTTTTTCTCCTCTGAGTAATAATAGATCCACATTGGAATTTAGAGACCCTTGCAAGCCTGTAATCCATGACAAGCTTCTGTGTAATAATAGATCCACATTGGAATTTAGAGACGAAAAGAGCCAATGGTCTTTCCGCACATAGCAAAGTAATAATAGATCCACATTGGAATTTAGAGACGTGTAACACCCCTTACACGCAGGAGGGGGACGTAGTAATAATAGATCCACATTGGAATTTAGAGGAATATGCCGGGTACAATATCTTTAACGGAGAGTTAGTAATAATAGAATCACATTGGAATTTAGAGTCTGCAAAACCTTTATTATATTCATGCTTGTATGTGTAATAATAGAACCACATTGAAATTTAAAGGCTTTATAAAAAACGTTGTGCGTTTTTACTTCCTCATCTTAATAGAAACATAGTGGAATTTAAAGTTGGATGATGAACTTTATCTGAAATATCTTGGTTAATAATAATAGAACCACATTGGAATCTAAAGTAGTTATATCCTTGGATCGCCACTTTGATATGGTCGTAATAATAGAGCCATATTGGAATTAGAAGACTAAACCGTTCTAACTCTGAAATGTGTTCGGTACAAGTAATAATAGAAATATAAAAGTTTGAATGAACTTAGATAGCAAACAGGAAGAAGTATGCTGTTAATATTAAAAATACGGAAACAATGTAAGTATTGTCACCGTACAAAATATTGCTTTTCAGTTCATTATAATTTTTTAAAATATCCACTATGGCCTATTAGTACTATTATAGAATTATTATATACTCTAAATCCCATTATGTATAAACTATATTATTAACCTATTTGATTATAATATAAAAACTTAACTTATTCAAATTTTTTCATTTTAAAACAAATAGTATTATTATATAAGGTTTAATATTGACAAATATAATAAGTGGTAGTATTATACAGATAAAGGAAGCAAAAGGAGGGAAATAAATATGCGTCTAGAGTTACAGTTGAATCTTGAAAAGCCTGAACTAAGCAAAGATTATAGAAGAATTGTATTGTCGTATTTAAAGTTTGCGCTTAGCGAGTGCAATGACGGAAAGTATTTTGAAAAGTACTTTAAAGATACGATCCAAAAAGATTACTGTTTTTCTGTTTTGATGAAAGGGCCTAAATTCTCTAAAGATAAAATCCTTTTAGAAGAACCAAGAATAAAAATCTTATTTTCTTGTGATGACCGAAGGAAGACAGGCTTGATACTATTTTTAGCATTTTTGGGCATTAAAAACAGGAATTTTCCACTGGCAAACAACAATGCAATGGTGCTAAAACGTATCGATCAAAAAAGTGAGAAATTAATTACCGAGTCTACAGTCTATATGCAAACTGTTTTAGGAAATGGTCTGTGTATTCGTGAACATGATCGGGAAACAAATAGGGATCGATTCATTACTTTTGAGGATGAAGATTTCAGAGAGAAAGCCTCGGAGGTCCTATCTGTTCAGGCAAAGTTAGCAGGATTTTCAGATAAGAAGGCATCCGGCATTAGCCTTGAGCCTGTTCAGTGTAAGAAGGTAGTTGTTTTGCATTATGGAGTTTATATAGATGTAACAGTTGGGATTATAAAGATGACAGGAGACCCAGATGTTTTGCAGTACTTGTATTCGGCCGGGGCAGGGAGCAAGCATTCAGCAGGATTCGGTGCCCTCAATGTATTAAGGCAGGGGGAGAGTATATGAAGGAATTACGGGAACAGCTAGAACCGTTAGATTGGAGATATTCTGCGGCTATTGTAGGTTTGGAGAAGTACCTGACATGGCTTGGTGATGAAGCTTCAGATTGGGAATTGAAAGAGGACAAATTAGAGTATAATGCAAATTACATACAAAAATCAAAGTTTGCAAAATTTGTAGAATACTCTTTTCCGGATGAAATGCACCATCTCCAAATAGAAGAATTTTTACAAACCCCAGATCTATCGGATGATCAAGTATCTTTGGTCAATAGTAAGATGAAAGCAAATACCATCTTAAAAAAAGTTTTTAAGAAATTATCTTTTGACGGGGCAAATGCAGAGGATATTTTAAGCTTAATTGAAGAAAACAGAGAAACGATTACACTTGAGACTTTTAGGAACAAAACAAATTTATATCGAAATTATTGCAATACATTTCAACTGTTTGAAGATGGAAAAGAATGCTGCCGTCTGTTGGGATATTATATAGACATGCCAAAGAAAGGAAAATCAATTTCATACAATTTTAACAAAGCTAATTTTCATGGGACAGATATGCAGGTTTTTGATTTCATACCGTTTGCATTTCATGGTAAAAGAGAAACGATGTTCATTAATGACAATATAGAGCTACCCTGTTTAGTAGAGACAAATGGGAGATGGGCGGAAAGTGTTCAAAAGGAAAAAAAGGACTCAGAAAAAGAAGGGAAAAAACTGAATACCAGACAAATGTTTTTTAAGCTGCTATTAGAATCGGATGCATTTATCACTGGCGATGTTGAGGTTATTATCAAAAATCCGGATCAGACATTTTTTGAAACATTATATATCCGAAGAGACAGTTTAAAGATTTTGAAATCTTTGAAAGAGAGCTACAAATATCTATGTTTCAGCATTAAAGAAGCTGAGAATTATTGGGTTGATATTCAGAAGGAAGTCACAGAATCAATTCTTAACTTTACATTACTGGATCATTTAATAAATTATTTGCTGAAAAAGCCGGATGTAAATAATTATGGATATGTTATTAACCAGTTAATTAAAATTAACATAAAAATAAAGGGGGCTGACAAAATGGATGGAGCTATGAAGTCTGCATTTAAAAGTGCAAAAACAGTTGTGGATAAGCGTGAAAATGGCAGTTATAAGGTTCCGGATAACAAATTAAGTTCATACAACAAGAAATTAACAAGTGCAATTACGTTTGAAGATTATGACCGTTTTTGCAAGATACTTTTGAATCTTGCAAATTATGCAGACGAATCTTTTAGTTTTGCATATGATTTGTTTGAAGACTTTGAGAAAAACAAAGAGGTTGCATATACATTTGTAAATGCATTAAGAAGGGAAAATACAGAGACAGTGAAAGAAGATAAGGGAGGAAATTAATTATGAAAAAGAATGCATTAACTCTAACAGTAGTAGCCAATATGACATCAAATTATTCTGAAGGCCTGGGGAATATTGCATCAGTACAAAAAGTTTTTAAAAACCAGAAAATATATTCTATGAGAAGCCGGGAAAGTCTGAAGAATGCGATTATGGTTCAGAGTGGATGGTATGATGATCTTGAAACTGAAGTAGATGGAGCAGCGCAAAAAAAAGTAAATGCTGAATTAAATGCTGCTAACTGCAGAGCACTAGAGGGCGGGTATATGAATACCCAGGGGACAACCTATGTAAGAAAAAGTTCCTTTTATCTGACGGATGCCATTGCAGCAGATCATTTTATAAATGAAACAAGATTTCATAATAACTTATACATGGCCTCAAATTATGCAAAGGAAAATGGATTGTCTGTACAGGAGAGCGGCGGTAAAGTGGGATTGATGCCGTATCAGTATGAATACGACAAATCCTTAAAAGTATATAGTCTGACAGTTGATTTGCAGATGATAGGGAAAGATGAGAACTTTGAAGGAGAAGCTTCCCAGACAGAGAAACTAGAGAGAGTAACAGCTCTGTTAAATGCAGTAGAAAATTTATCTTTGACAGTGAAAGGTAATTTAGATAATGCAGAACCAGTTTTCATAGTAGGAGGATTATCTAAAAGAAAGACACATTATTTTGAAAATGTGGTAAATGTCAAACATGCAAACCTGATGATATCAGAAGATCTGAAAGAGAAGCTGAAAGAAGGATTCCATGCGGGACTGCTGAGAGGCAACTTATTAGAAAACGAAGATGAAATAGAAAAAGAATTGGCGCCGGTTTCAATCAGCGCGTTCTTTAAAGAACTGCGCAAGGAAGTAGAAGAGTATTATTCAAACTAATACATAGGAGAGAAGGTGAATGGGGTGAAAGCCTTAAGGATAAAAATTCGTCAAGCCAGCGCAAATTATAAAAAAGAAGAGACAACAGAGAATAAGATGACGTATCCATTACCTCCGTTATCCACAGTTAGCGGTGCACTGCACAGTATTTGCGGATATACTGAATATAAAAAAATGGATATCAGCATTCAGGGCAAATTCTCTTCCATGCGAAAAAAAGTTTACAGAGATTATTGTTTTCTGAACTCTACAATGGATGACAGGGGAACTTTGGTCAAAATGAAAAACGAGAGTATGCTGTCTAATGCATTTACGAAAGTTGCCAGTGCTAAAAAATCTCAAGGGAATAGTTTTTTTAATGGGACTACGATCCAAGTTCATGATGAGTCTTTACTGCAGGAGTACCGGGATTTAAAAGTTCTTGGAAATAAGATTGCGGAATGGAAATCCACAGAGTACAAAGAGCGAATTCAAAATTATAAACAGGAGAAAAACAGGTTAGCAGAACAAAAGAAAACAGCAGAAAAAAGAAGCAATGAGTATGATGAGATTGTCCAGAAAGAAAAGCAGATAAAGGCAGAAGAAAAAGAATGGAAGAAGAAGGTTTCGGATTATGAGATGAATAACTATAAAATACCAATCTCAAAATTCCGTTCCTTAACTACGTCCATTAAGTACTATGAAATTTTGGATAATGTGCAGCTGATTTTACATATTCGTGCCGAAGAAGAAGTTTTGAATGACATCTATCATCATATTTATGAATTAAAATCATTAGGGCGGAGTGAAGATTTCGTAGAAGTTACGGATGCAGAGCTGGTAGAATTGTTTGAATCTGATGAAACATTAAATAGTCCATTTTCTGCCTATTTGAACTATAATGATGTGAAAAATGAAAGGATATATACTGGTCTGAAATCAGGACGAGATATGTTCGGAACTAAATATTATTTAGGAAAAAAATATGAAATTCAAGATGGAAAACGGATTTTTATTGAAAAAATCCCGGTAGTATATACTTCAAACTATGGAATTGATGAAACCAGTGAAAATATCTGGGTAGACGACCAAAAGAATATTGTAAATTTTTTATAATTCATGGAGGATGAATAGGTGAAGTTACAGGAGTACCTGGCAAAGCCAAATAAAACAATTGCAGAGCATGCGCGAGATTTAATTAAACAAGCTGAGATTTTGTGGGATCTTCATTATATTAATGATAAGTATATCTTTGATTTGTTATGCCAGGCCTGTCTTCACCATGATGACGGCAAGGCAAATAAAGAATTTCAGAAGAGAGTGAGAAATGACAAATTAAAATTTAATCCTGAAAAAGAGGTTTCGCACAATATTTTATCAATCTTTTATTTAGATTCATCTCAATATCAGGATGAGGATTTTATAAGAATTGCCTGTGCCATTTTATATCACCATGATTATTGCAATGAATCGGAAGTTTTGAACAATCAGCGAGAGTTAATTAATTCATTGTTGTTGAGCGAATATAAACACCAATTAAAAAGAAAGCATGTGAATAAAATTGTAGGTAAATATCTGTCAGACCCTCAGACTATTTTATTAAAAGGTTTACTGCATAGATGTGATTACAGTGCCAGCGGAAATTATCAGGTTGAATATCCAAATGATTTCTTGATTAAGGGGCTCGACCAGATGATGCAAGTATGGAAAACAAAGAATCCAGAGAGTAAATGGAATAAGCTGCAGAAATTTTGTATTGAGCATCGCGAAGATGATATTATTGCTTTGGCTCCGACAGGAATGGGAAAAACGGAAGCAGGACTTCATTGGATAGGAGACAATAAAGGATTCTTCGTACTGCCTGTACGGGTAGCAATCAACTCTATTTATGATCGTGTCAAAAATGATATTTTAAAAGAAGACAAACTTCAGGAACGTCTTGGATTATTACATTCAGAAGCATTAGAATATTATAGAGAGCATCTTTCAAACAGTGAAGAGTTAGATATTTTTGAATATTCAGATCGGGGAAAAATGCTTTCACTACCTTTAAACATTTCCACATTAGACCAATTATTTGGCTTTATTTTTGGGTATAAGGGCTATGAGATGAAATTGGTCACGCTTGCATATTCAAAGATTGTGATCGATGAGATTCAAATGTATGATGCAGAATTACTGGCCTATTTGGTTTTTGGACTTCGGAAGATACATCAATTTGGCGGAAAGATTGCAATCGTAACAGCAACGCTATCTCCATTTTTAAAAGATATTTTAAGAAGAGATACAGGGATTGAATTTAAAGAGCAACAATTTTCAAATAATTTAATGAGACATTCTATAAAGGTAAAGCAAGAGTCCTTATCTGCAGAAGATATTATTCAGTGTTATAAAAAGAACAAGAGGCTAAATCGCAGTAACAAAATTTTAGTTGTCTGTAATACAATCCGAAAAGCACAGGAAATGTATGATGAATTAAAAGAAGCAGATATAGATTTGAATTTAAATGTCTTTCATAGCCGTTTTACCCGAAATGATAGAAAGCAGCTGGAATCGGAAATCAAAGAATTTGGGAAAACCTATTCAGATGAAAAACAAGGAGTCCTGGATAGCCGCGATGGGATTTGGATCGCAACGTCAGTTGTTGAAGTAAGCCTGGATATTGATTTTGATTATTTATTTACAGAACTTTCTGAATTAAATGCATTGTTTCAGAGAATGGGAAGGTGCAATAGAAAAGGAAAGAAAGATATTGATGAATATAATTGCTTTGTGTATTGTGACGGTAAAGATGTTAAGAGGGGGCGGAAAGGCTTTTTAGATGCTGTTTTATATACGCAATCTATGAAAGCTTTGTCAAATTGTGATGGTCCGATCAGTGAAGAAGATAAACTGGTTTTGATTGAAAAATATTTTACTACGGAAGCAGTTTCTGAAAGTGACTATTTAAAAGAATACAATGAAACTTTTAATAAATTTAAGATTGGTGTTAAAGTTAGTGATGGTGAACAGGACTTACGAAATATCTTTTCTCAAAATATTGTTCCAAAGTCCGTATATCTGGATTATAAAGAGAGTATTGAAGGGCTGCAAAAAAATTTAATGGATGTAGAAAAGCAAATAAAAGAGGAAAAGAAATTAGGAAAAGATAAAATAATTTTAAATAACTTGTGGAAAAGGAGATTAGAGATACAAGAACAACTTAAAGGATATATAGTCTCCATACCGAAATATATGTATATAAAATACAAACGTCATGAAATCGAAATTTTTGGAGAGATAAAAATTAATCGGTTTGAGACGATACCGGTAATAGACTGTCATTATGATGAAAAGGGATTTTATCCATTAGATGTAGAGGAAATGGATGAGCCTATATTTACTCTATAAAATAGTGAGAAATAAAATTTTATAATAGCTAGTTGGTAATTGTAATATAAAGGGGAGGTTTCGTTTTATGGAGGAGAGAATTACAGGAGTAATGATTTACTACTATTTCGTCTGTAAGAGGAAATTATGGTATTTCTGTCATGAAATAAATATGGAAGCCGAAAACGAAAGTGTTATGCTGGGCAAGTTGTTAGATGAAAACAGCTATCGCCGTGATGAAAAACACATCAACATTGATAATATTATTAATATCGATTTTATAAAAGAACATAAGGAATTGCATGAAGTAAAGAAAAGTAAATCTATTGAAGAGGCAGGAGTCTGGCAAGTGAAATATTATCTTTACTATCTTTGGAAGAGAGGCGTAAAGAATTTAAAGGCTAAAATTGATTACCCATTGTTAAAGAAAAACCTGATTGTTGAGTTGAAAGAAAAGGATATTAAGAAATTAGAAGGTATTATTTCTGAAATACATGAAATCAAAGAATTAGAAACACCACCTGAGTTCTGTGAAAAGAAAATTTGCAAGAAATGTGCTTACCATGACTTATGTTTCATCTAATAGGGAGGTGAAAGGATGAAGAGAAGCCTTTATGTATATAACAATGGCGATTTAAAGAGAAAAGATAATACACTTCAGTTTACTTCATATGAAGGAGAAAAGAGAGACATTCCCATTGAACGGATTAATGATATTTATGTAATGTCAGAAATGACATTTAACACAGCATTTATTAATTACATATCGCAGTATGGTATCCCGATTCATTTCTTTAATTATTATAATTTTTATACCGGAAGTTATTATCCAAAAGAAAGTCTTCTAGCGGGCCAGCTTCTCGTAAAACAGGTGGAGCACTACACAGATTATGAAAAAAGAATTGAAATTGCACGTAAATTTATTAATGCAGCGGCAGATAATATCTATCGAAATCTACGCTATTACAACAGCAGAGGAAAAGAACTTTCAGAATTTATGAATGAAGTAGATCATCTGCGAAAGAAAATACCAAAGGCAAAAGCTGTTGATGAATTAATGGGAATAGAGGGTAACATCCGAAGATATTATTATACAGCTTGGAATGAAATCGTCAATCAGGAAATTCAATTTGAGAAAAGAGTCATGCATCCACCGGATAACATGATTAATTCACTGATATCTTTTGTAAACTCTTTGATTTATTCAAAGACGTTAAGTGAAATATATCATACTCAATTAAACCCGACAATCAGTTATCTTCATGAACCAGGAGCGAGAAGGTATTCTTTATGCCTGGATTTATCTGAGGTATTTAAGCCGTTGATTGGAGATCGGCTGATATTTTCTTTGTTGAATCGGAAGCAGATAACGGAAGATAGCTTTACCAAAGAGTTGAATTTTCTTCATTTAAAAAAAGAGGCGTCTAAATTGATTGTCACAGAATTTGAAGATCGTCTGAAAACAACAATTATGCACAAGGAGTTGGGGAAAAAGGTATCTTATCAGTATCTAATGCGGCTGGAAGCGTACAAATTAATTAAGCATTTAATCGGGGAAAAAGAGTATGAAGGGTTTAAGATATGGTGGTAGTTTATGTATGTAGTTTTGGTTTATGATATTAGTCAAAGTGAAAATGGACAAAAACGCTGGTCAAGGGTTTTTAAGATATGTAAGAAATATTTATCACATATACAAAATTCTGTTTTTGAGGGTGAGATATCTAAGGTCCAGTTGGTACAATTACAGCAGGAATTGAAGCCTCATGTGGACACAGATTTAGATTCCGTCATTATTTTCAAAAGTCGTCATGAGAGATGGCTGGATAAGGAATTTTGGGGGAAAGAGGAGGATAAAACTAGTTTTCTTATATAAGAACTGTCGACCCTTGGTAGTGCAAAATTATAGGGGGATCGACAGTAGCGAGTAACTTAATAAAACAGGGACTTCATGCTTATATAATTTGTATCTTTGTGTTGAAAGTTAATGATTATTATGGGGTCGACAATTTGTAGGGGTTGAAAGGTGAGAAATAGGGGCTTCTAATGTAACGGATCTTAATAGAAACATAGTGGAATTTAGAGGTATTCTTCCGGTATGAAAGCGCTGATCTCTTCTTCCCGGTCACAGATCAGGCGA
>OFMK01000068.1_pt1 | contig 102870 bp, 90 predicted proteins | sample 1541781 | NCBI WGS metagenome assembly OFMK01 (sample SAMN04209250, study PRJEB22552) | human gut metagenome | biome: gut; material: feces | host: Homo sapiens | place: USA: Oklahoma
CCGGAATGTTGAAACATCTTGGCGTTTCTCGTTCTGGTTATCATGCATGGCTAAAACGTGTTCCTTCCAATACAGAAAAAAGACGTGAAGCCGTAAAAGCTAAAATTCAGGATATTTACGATGAATCAAAACAGAATTATGGTGCCCCTAAAATCACCAAAGAATTACGTAAATCAGGAGAAATCATCTCTGAACGTACCGTTGGTAAGTATATGAAGCAAATGGGCATCAAAGCTCAATGGGTCAAGCCATGGACCATCACAACCAAAGATTCTGACTTCAGCAGCGAATTAAAAAATATCCTTGATGAACAGTTTAACCCAGAACGACCAAATGCTGTTTGGTGTTCTGATATTACTTATATCTGGACGATAGACGGATTTGTTTATCTGACCAGTATTATGGACTTATATTCCAGAAAAATCATTGCCTGGACACTTTCTAAAACATTAGAAGTATCCTGCGTGATTGAAACAATAAAAAAAGCAAAAGCAAGACGCAATATCGATGAGCCTTTGATTCTACATTCAGATCGTGGCAGCCAATACGTATCAAAAGAATATCAACGTGTAACCACAGCTATGCGGTGTAGTTATTCTAAAAAGGCATATCCATGGGATAATGCATGTATCGAATCATTCCATTCCCTGATTAAAAGAGAATGGTTGAATCGCTTTAAAATCAGAGATTATGATCATGCATATCGTTTGATTTTCGAGTATTTAGAAGCATTCTACAATACAAAACGAATTCATAGTCACTGTGATTATATGTCTCCAAACGATTATGAAGAGCTGTATCGTAGGCTTCAACAAGGCGAATTGCAGATGGCAGGTTAAGATGAGGAAAACCTCATTTTAACTTGTACTAAATCTTGACATAGGACCAAAGCACAACAGGCAGTGGCTTGAGTACCATACATTTTTACATCATTCTCAAACCTCAAATCCAAAAATGAAATGCCCTCATCTGCATAAAATGTCGTACTCAAGCGCTTAATAAATCTCACATTTATCCTTATCTATAATATAACGAAATGTGTCTTTTAAACAAGTCCTTTCTTGATTTTCGACAAGCAAGATTTGAATTTCCTGATAAATTGCATCCTTTAGTAGTTGTTCCATCTGCACATCATTCAAATAACTCCTAAGATTAATAAAAGTTATTATTTTAATTCCTAATACTTGTGATACAACCTTCATATATCGAATCAATCTTTCCAGATAATCCTCTTCTATAATCTCATGTTTTATTCCTGCCGCTTTAAATATTAATGTCAAATCAATTTCTTGTTCAAAATCTAAAATGTACTCACTCTTTTGCTCCAATTCCATCAAATATTCCAAAAGATAATGCCTAATTTGTACGGTCTGTAAATACATGTCTTCTTGCTTTGCCAATTGATCTAACTCCAGATACAGCCTATTTATTATTTTTTTGTTATTGATATCAACACCTAATGGATTAAAGACAACTTCCATATACTTCGCCATTTCTACAATCTTATCGCCCTGTGACAAAACAAAGTTCCCGTCTTCTCCATTACACTGACATGCCAGCTCTTGAACATACTGTGCAAAAAGGTCAGGTGATTCTATAACCCATTCTGTCACTTGATATTTATCCGATAACACTGCATATGACAATTCAGAAGAAACTAATTTCACAGAATCACCAGCCTTTCATCACTATCTAAAACTTCTCTTTTAATATCCCCTACAATTATATCCATCTTTGCATACTGTTTCTCCGTCACTGTCAATAACTGTACGAGACCTTCCTCCGGCTTATTTTTATGTACGTTACTAATAATCGCATTTGCAGCTGTTCCATTTAAAGCAAGTTTGCAATAAACCGATTCTTGTAACATCATAAAACCATTCTTCAGCAGAAATTTCCTAAACCTTGCATAAGCCCTTCTATGCTCACTTTTCACAACCGGCAAATCAAAAAACACCAATACCCTCATAAATCTATAACTCATTCTTATAAAATCGGACCAAAGCACTATCATCTTCATTTAAAGCTTCAAAAACACTTTTACAATAAATCTTTATCGCATTATTTACATATTGTATTTTGTTGTCTATTTTCACTTCATGATTGAATATATTAACCAACTGCATTTTTTCCTCATGTTCAAACTTTGTGAGATTCAGTCCAAAAACTTCACGATCAACCAATACTCTAAAAGGTTCCATAAAATCAGAAGCTAAATTAAATTGATTAAACATGTTATCATGAAATATTCCCAACTGTGTCAAATAACCATTCGCTACAATTTCTCTTGTAAAAGCCGACAAAATAATAGTATAACCATAATTCAATGCTGCATTAATAATATTGTCTTCTGTCCTCGTAAAATCCATACCAAATACTGCATTAAAATATACTTTCGCAGCATGACCTTCTCTATTGGTGACATCATTCCAATCTATTTCCTTTAAGTATGATGATAATTGTTCTGACTCTTCCTTTCCGAGCGCCTCAAGGAACTCTTTTTGTTTTCTGATTTTCTCAGTCACAATTTCTGTCCAAACAGCTTCTTTGGTGCTTTGTTTCCATGCAATCTGCTTTCGAATTTTATTACTCGTATCATGACTTCCATAATAACTCATTAATTCTGCTGATGGATTTCTCTTTTCATCACAAAAGATAACCTTTATTTTTCTTTTTGACAATTCCGCCAGCAAACTTGTTGTCAAAGATACTGCTGTAGATTCGATTAATATTGTTGAGATCTCACTCAAAACAATTTTTGTTATCTCCTCACTTCGCACAACCATATATCCTAATTGCAAATCCAATTTTGCCCGCTTAGAGATAACGATTATCCTCCAACTCATACTTATACCTTTAACAAATCAATCTCTTGTTCATACACTCCCGTTGGAGATTGATTTATAATAGAAATTTGATTACATTTTGTAATGTTATTGTTCATAACTAAAATTCCTGCACTTCCCGGACCTCCAATAGCTTTCAAATTTGCCGAAACACTCTGGCACTGAAACATATGTAAAATTTCATATAAAACAAGTGTCTGCTCTTCTAAAGAAAGATTGCTAAATGTCTCTCGTTTTTCTTTCAAAGTTTTCTCTTGTGCAGACAATCTGATTCCATATATGGTATTTTGAATCTTCCACAAGAATGTATCATATAATTGCAGGAGTATCTCTGTATTAATTTCATCTTTTTCCGTTATTGTTACATTCTTATTCTCTTTTCTTCTCAGATTAAACTTCACAACTTTCTTTAAAATCCTGCTATCTCCCTCAGATAAAATCAATTGATTCGCTCCTTTAAAAATTAATTGATTCCCTGTTCGCCCCGACAGCCACATTTTAAATCCATCCACTTTAAATAATGTATCCGTTTTAATTTTTTTCACAAGAATTTCCGGTTCTCTTAGATTTCTTTCTTTTCTAAGATACTCTAGTGCTACCTCTTCATTCTGTTCAATCACATCTTTCAGATACAATGGAACAAATTCGATCGACCTCATTTCTTTTCCCTTTTTATCTTTTGATTTCACAAGCATAAAGTAAGTTCCAGTTGCCTTATTATATCCACCGTATTTTTCTATATTGGATAGCCTGCCATCATTTGCTTTGATTGGAATCTGCCCCTTTCCTTTCTTCATAATCTGCTGATCAAACAAACCGCCTTTTACCTCATATGCTTTTCGCGTCACAAGAATATTATTTTTTAACAACTGTTTTTTTACTGTGACAATTGTTCCTTTAGACCCTGCTTTCCATGCAACTTCTCCATTTCTCTCCACATCATATTTTCCGGTAAACATTTCCTTCAAACTATATGTACGTCCCGGATTTTTTCTTATAAACCAAGCTGCATCCTTTGTAAACTTCACAAAATAAGTATTCCCTACAACAATATTTAAGTATGCATCTTTTGCATGATGAAGATCATTCATTTCACGTACTTTAATAAAAGCTGCATCTTCTTGATACGCTTGCCTAAATTGAGATACTGTCTTGGCTTTTACATATACAATTTCTGTTTCCCGCAGTGCCTGTTTTAAAATTTCTGCCACTGCTTTTGTGCCCTGTCTTGTTTCCACAATCTGCCTTTCAATAAATCCCGCCAATTCTCTGTCACTAAATTCTTCCTTGCGAGTTAAACGTTCATATTTCTCTTTACTTATAAATCCTCCTTCCAACAGACTTCTCCAAAACGGCCCTCTTGCCTCCCTGATATCCTTGGCAATTGGATAAGCATCCGACTTCTTTGCATTATACTCTTTCTTTACTAACACACGATTATTTAAACTATCATCCATCGTCTTAGACTGTGGATAAATATGATCAATATCATATTTTCTATTATCCCACAAATCTTCCAAACGAATGACTTCTCCCGAATACATACAACGCCCTTTTTGTGTATAATATAAAAATAATTTATCACTTCTAAGCTGGTGATCTTCATATTTTCCTAATTCTGTAACCCAATCTCTTTCCTCTGTTTTACAAGCTTTATATAAATCCTGCAATTGTTTCTTACGAGATTCTGTTCGTTTGTTTTCCTGCTTTTCTCTTGCCATTTCCACAAACACTCTTTTGGGCTTTTCCCCCATTACTTTTTCTATCTCTTTCACTACTTTTAGTGTCTGCCAGATTTGACGTTTTACTGCGGGTGACACATATAGGTCTTCCACTGTCTTATAAGTCAATTTTGACGTTTGATCCTTACAATTAAATTCTTCAATTGCATCTTCAAATAAATACTTTTTACTCAAAAGTTCCATCAAATTATCGTTTGTTTCCCATAGCGCCGTAATAATATTCCACGCTTCTCCTGTTTCAGGTGCCGGCGTCTCTATTTCCTCTAAGAATTTTTTAGATAACCTTCCCCATCCTTTATAAGACATGGTACATATACATTTTTTCTGCGTTTCTGTTAAATCAGGAAACTTCTTCTCAATTCTTTTCTTTAAGAGTTTTTTATCGTCACCAAACAAAACAATATCTAAAATAATACCCTCTTTATCTTTCTGACTTAATTCCACCCCTGTCAATTTTTCTTTGAAATCATGATGTGCTGTCAACGAAGCCTTAAATTCTCCATCTATACCCGAAATTTCCACTTCTTTATCCGCTATACCTTCTATACATAAATATTTTTTCAGTTTCTTTTGTGTCACTTTACGTGTTCTGCAAAATACTTCCTCGTAAATCCTCTGCTTTAATTCAGTTGAAATCTTTTCGCCATTTAAGCGAAGGTTATTTAATTCATTTAATACCATAAATTTACTATACAGCAGAGAATCTTTTGGCAGAACGTCTTCTCCATACAAATATGTACACTTATTTGTCATACGACGAATAAACATCTCCGCACTTTCTTCAAGATCTATCACTTCATTGAAATTCCAAGGATAGATTTTATTGTCATTCTTTCTGACTGCCCAGGAAAACTTTTCGCCATTTAATGGTCCTACATAATAAGGGATCTTAAAAGCAAATAATTGTTTAATTTTATCCCCTTTTTCTTTCAAAAGCGGAATTTTGTCTGCAAGATTATCTATAATTTTTTCTAGCTCATACTGATGAATCTGATATGGAATTACTCCATTATCTTTATTTACCTGCTTAGGAAGAAACGTCCCTTTTTCCAACTCTTCTTTCAAATAAATACAGTCTTCTACATTCTCTAATTTTTTCAAAACTGTTTTCTTGAGAAAATCATAAAACTCCTCTTTGTTGCAACGTTTACTTTTTAAATCTATTTTCCTTCCATTTTTCTTTGTCATTCCGATATACCCGCAGTAATTGCAAAGTTTCTCTTCCGTCTTGACAAATATCTGCTCATATTCCGCTTTCGTCATATGCTTCTTTACAAGAGTTTTCAGATAGGCAAGATCTTTTTTATGCTTCTCATATATTTTTACCTTTGCATCTGAAATAGACTGGCTATCTTTCAAAATATCAGCCAATACTACCCAATCATATACGGCTTTGGCTGACTCGATAATATAGTATTGTTCCCCTAGTTCATCCTCGATCACTCCAATATAATCCTCATATCCATTATCATCAAATGATATAGACGGTCTTTCACTATCCTCTAAGTCTTTATTATTGAAAATATCGGATAATTTTGCCTTTCCACCTACTATTAAATTTAAAATCCCCTTTTCACACGCTGTTTTTGCACCAAGCAATTTCCACAGCTTTGATTTTTTTGCACTTTTTGTAATATTTTGGTCTCTTAAAATCGCTTCTATCTCCAGACACTCTTCATCACCTATTGATAAATTAAATTCCAATTCTTCATTTTTTATATTTTGTATGAATTGGGAAAACGTAGTGTTAAATTCTTTAATTTCATTAATATTTCCATGCAACAAAAAGTGTCCCCTATGTTTCATCATATGATGAAACGCCAAATAAACCAGACGTATATCCGGCACCTGGTTTGTAGTCATGAGCATTTTTCTCAAATGATAAATCGTTGGAAATTGCTGGTGATAATCTTTATCTGTAAAGTTTTTATCAACAAACAAAGCATAAGGAAGTTCCGGGCATTCTCCACTTAGCCCCCTTTTATCTTCTGGATAATATTTACTTTCTTTCATTCGTAAATAAAATCCCGGATCCACCTTTGCAATCTCCTCTGCAAATAATTCTTGTAAAATTTGTAATCTCCAATTTCGTCTGTCCAATCTTCTTCGTGCTGTCCTAAACCCTCTTCTCTCTTCAGCCGTATTAGCACTTTCAAACAATCTGACTCCCCAAAGTGCTTTCCCGTGTTTTCTCAACACCTCATACTTATCATTTGTTACTGCCCACCCAAGAGATCCGGTTCCCATATCTAAACCCAGAAAATAATTTTGCTCCATCTTTTCTCCTCCTCGTATTTTTTTATTGACTTTTTTATTATTTGCTCTTAATATAAATATAAGTTTAGTACCATACTAAATTTTACATCATAAGTTCAAATAAGAATTTATTCAAATCGTCACTTTGAGTGACCCACAGTGTGTGGATAAAAACCTGTTTCATACAGGTTTTTATTTTTTAAAATATTTCAGCCAAATATAGCGGACAAATCACTTGTTTTATATATTTGAACAATCTTTCAATATAACCTATCACTCTAACATCCTCAAATACCCATCCAACCGTTCTTTCAAATATCCTGCGAACAATTTCTCCATCGCTCCCAGATTATGTTTCCCATGATACTCATCAAAGGCATTATAATACGCAATCCGATCTGTAAATTTAATATCAATCGGTGGATACCCCGCTTTCATCAATTCCAGATTCACAAGCAAACGCCCCGTGCGTCCGTTTCCGTCGATAAAGGGATGGATAGCTTCAAATTCAATGTGGAACCTTGCCAACTTCGCAATCGTATGCTCCGTACTCTTATGATATTGTTCCAACAGTTTCTCCATCTGCGGCTGTATCAAATAAGGTTGTACCGGCTCATGCTTTGCGCCCATAATTCTAACCGGAACCCTACGATATACGCCTCTATCTTCCTTTTTATCTGCCAACACTAAATAATGGATTTGTTTAATAATGCTCTCAGATATCGGAACATTATCCTTTACCAAATCCCTTACAAAGTCAAATGCCTCTTTATGACCAACCGCTTCCATATGGTCTTTCAATGGTTTCTTATCAATCGTCAATCCTCGCAAAACCATATCCGTTTCTCTCAGAGTTAGCGTATTTCCTTCAATCGCATTGGAGTTATACGTATATTCAACAATAAACTCCTCTGTAAGTCGTTCTATTTCCCCTTGTGTCAGCGGTCTTTTAGAATCCAGTTCTTTTTTCTTATTATCTATAATCGTCAATAGACTTTCTGTCGTCTTGTAACGTCCATCCTCCGGTTTCTTTGCAGTTTCAGGAATTTTCCAGCTTCGCCCTTCCCGAATTACACCCGGTATTCTCCCTTCGGAACACAAAACACGAACGCGACGATCTGATATATTCCATTTTTCAGCAGCTTGTTTTACGCTAATATACATAATTTACACCTCATCAATTATAATCACACTCATGTGATTATTATACTTTACATGCGGAACAATAGCAACGCTATCGGAATGATATTTCTCTTCTATCGGAATATTGTTTAATAATAAAGCAAAAGCATCCAACTTTCGTCAGATGCTCACACTGTATTTATAAATCTTCTGCTTTATATACGAAATACCCCTCGTAATAGTAACTATGATCTATTCCCTTCATATACACTTCTCTATTTTCAACTTTATCTGTCAGAGCCTGTTTTAAGATATATTTTATTTCAATATCTTTTATCGGACTTCTTTCCATTGCAAGTAAATAATCTTCTTTATCAACAGCACTCCAATCAATAACCATATTCAACTCTTTTTTCAAAATTAAATCAAGCCATATTCTTGCGCTTCTTCCATTTCCTTCCCGGAATGGATGCGCTATATTCATCTCTACATATTTTTCAATAATTTCTTCAAATGTTGACTGTGGCATCCTCTCAATATTCTCGATAGCCGCCTGCAAATACATCACTGGTACAAATCTAAAATTTCCTTTTGCAAGATTTACAGTCCGCATTTCTCCTGCGAATTCATATATTTCCTCAAATAAATATTTATGAATAGCTACAAGCATCTGAAATGTTCCTGCTTCATAAACATCCAAATATCCATTTTCAAATAGTTCAACAGCTTTTTTCTTACTTATCTTTTCTTCCATTCTAGCCAGTTCTGTGGAATCTGTAATATGAAGTTTATTCTCTAAAGCCATATTCTTCTCCTTTCTTCCACCTGCTTTCTGTATTCTATTTTAACCGATTCCCATCTATAACACAATAAAATCACCAAAAGAAAAAGCCACGTACAATATCAACCATCTTTCTCCCTATCCCAACAATCTCTTATATGTCAGATCTATGAAAAATGCTCCCAGCGGAGCTGTAATAAGTATCGCAACCACTGCAACTGTCAAAACAATTTCCCCACATGCTAATCCCATTGCAAGAGGCACTCCACCAATTGCCGCCTGCACCGTTGCCTTCGGAGTATATGCAATCATACAAAACAGTCGTTCTCTTCTGCTAAGCCTTGTTTTAATAAGGCATAAACACACTCCCACCATACGAAATGCAAGTACTCCAAAAATTAAAATCACCGCCGAAACGCCTGATGATAATGCGTACTTAATATCCACTGTTGCGCCGACCAATACAAAGAGCATAACCTCTGCACCAACCCACAACTTATTAAATTTTACAGATAATCTTTTGGCTACACACATGCTTTTCTTTTGCAATGCAATTCCGATTGCCATAACTGCAATTAATGATGCAAACGGAAGAATCTTTCCCCATTTATCTTCAATCGTTATAAGTATAAAAGAACTGCACATAAGAACAATAACTTTTGACGTATCCCGTATAGGAATTTTTTCAAAATATTTTGCAAGAATGATTCCAACAGCCATTCCAATAATAATCCCGACAACAACGGAAACAGGAATATTGATAAAGCTTCTAACCGAGATACAATCCCCTTGTGCCAATCCGGTAAATGCTGTAAACAACACAATCACAAATACATCATCCACAGATGCTCCGGCAAGTATAAGCTGCGGAATGCTATGCTCCACCCCATAGCCTTCCTCCATCAGTTTCAACATTTTAGGTACAATAACAGCCGGAGAAACCGCCGCTACTACAGCCCCCATAATCGCAGCATCCAATAGTGAAACGCCTAATAATTTAGGCGCCAGCAAGAGCATTCCGGCAATTTCAAAGCAAGCCGGCAAAAAACACATCAAAATCGCCGGTCTTCCTACTTTTCTTAAATCATTTAAATCAAGAGACAATCCTGCTCTTGTCAAAATAATAATCAGCGCAATCCTTCGAAGCTCCGCTGAAATCTCAAGAAGTGACGGATCAATGAAATTTAAAATATGTGGTCCCAGAATCATTCCTGTTAAGATCATTCCAAACAAACTCGGTAAATGAATCTTTTTACATACCCAGCCCATAAACATCCCAAATAACATAATCATCGCAATACTAAGAAGCATACTTTATTCTCTCTTTCCTTCAAACTTAAAATGCGAAAAAAGGCCGGCGCCTCCGACCTTCTTTCGTGTATTCATTTTACCACAAATGCATCAAATGCTGCAACGTAAGTGTAACTACTGTAATCCCGATCCAGCAAGCCATTCCCATTAAGATTGGCTTCCCGCCGCTTTTTACTAATTTTACAACGTTCGTATTAAATCCGATCGCCCCCATTGCCATAACAATAAAGAATTTAGACAGTTCTTTTAATGGCTGGAACGTCTCTGCCGGTATCCCTGCTGCTGTTGCAACTGTTGTAATAATACTTGCTCCGATGAAGAAGAGTATAAAGAACGGGAATACTTTGCGCATAGATACTTTCTCGCCGCTCTGCTCTTCTGCTTTTCTTGCACGATGTACTGCCAGTCCAAGAGTAATCGGAATGATTGCAAGTGTTCTTGTCAATTTTACGGTAACCGCCTTGTCTAGCGTCTGACTTCCAAGATGATAAATGCTGTCCCATGTAGAAGCTGCCGCTGTTACGGAAGACGTATCATTTACTGCTGTTCCGGCAAAGATTCCGAAGGTCTCTCCGGAAGTCGTAGAAAAGCCTAACGCTGCTCCCAATGCCGGAAAAATAAGCGCTGCCAGAATATTAAAGAGAAAGATTACAGAGATTGCCTGCGCAACATCCTCTTCATCCGCATCAATAACAGGTGCTGTCGCCGCAATGGCAGATCCTCCGCAGATAGACGAGCCCACACCTATCAGCGTAGATATTTTTGACGGAATGTGCATCGCTTTATGAAGCATATACGCAATTACAAGAGAAGTTGTAATCGTACACAGAATAATCGGTAGTGATTGTTTTCCGGTCTGCATAACGACTTCTAAATTCAATCCAAAACCAAGCAATACAACTGCATATTGTAAAATCTTTTTCGATGTATATTTCACACCGCCTTCCAATGGCTCTCGGTTTTTAATCACTAATGCAAGAACCATTCCGATTAAAATTGCAAATACCGGACCGCCTATAACAGGAAATTTTTTCCCTAAAAATGCAGAAGGCACTGCAATTGCCAAACAAAATAATAAACCTTTCCAGTTCTTTTTTATAAATTCCATTTTCTCTCTCCCTTATCCTTTGAGTGTTTTTTTATTATATCGCATTTTCTTCTTGCTGTCTTTTCTTATTTTTAACTTGCCGCATGAATCGCTGCAATCGTTCCGTCTGCCACTGCTGTAGATACTTGGCGAACCGTTTTCACTCGAATGTCTCCTACTGCATACACGCCTTTCATTTCTGTCTCCATATTTGCATCGACCGGAATAAATCCATTTTCTAAATGCAGCTCTTTATATAACTCTGTATTTGGCACAGCTCCTGCATACACGAAGATTCCACATCCCGAATCTTCAATCGTTTCAATCGCACCGGTTTTTTCATCCAAAATTTCCAGAGATTCAACCTTCTCCACACCATACACACCATGAAGTCTGGAATGTAGCCGAACTTCAATATTAAAGCTTTTCTCTACCTTTTCTTTAAATTCTGCAATACACCCTAATTGTTCTTCAAAGTGGATGATCGTTACTTTCTCTGCAAGCTTCGCCAGATACAATGCTTCTTTCACCGCTCCGTCTGCTCCTCCGACAACGTATACATGTTTTCCCTGATAAGATTGTCCGTCTCGCGCTGCGTTCATTCCCATTCCCCGACCAGTCAGTTCTTCTTCTCCGGCAATTTCTAATTTTCTAGGAGAAGTTCCGTTTGCTAAGATTACTTTTTTCGCAGAATAAGTTCCTTGATTCGTATAAATCTTTTTTGTATCTCCACTTAACTCAACTTTTTCTACTGTTTCCTGTACAACTTTGACTCCGGCTTCTTCTGCCTGTCTCTTTAAACGATCCGCAAAAGTCGCACCCGTTTCGCCTTCTATAATTCCTGCATAATGTGTGACTGTAGAAACTTTCCCGATCAAGCCTCCCACTTGATTTTTTTCGATAACTAAAGTCTTTTTCCCACGGCTTACAGCATAAATTCCTGCGCTTACTCCTGCCGGTCCTGCTCCAATAATTACAACATCATACATGACTTGCTCCTCCTTAAAAATATCTTTTCTTTTCATTGTTTCCAATTCTTGCCGCTACATATACTATAATCTTCTATGTCCATTTTGTAAAATTATGATATTTGATAGTATGATAAATATAATTTATGATATAATAGACTATATCATTTACCGACACAGGAGGTACGCATATGCTTGATTTCCGCATGGATACATTTCTTTCCGTATGTCACTATATGAATTTTACACATGCCGCGGAACATTTAAACCTTACACAGCCTGCTGTTTCTCAGCACATCAAATATTTAGAACAGAAATATGATACCACTTTATTTACACGTGACAAGAAAAAGCTCGCCTTAACTCCTGCCGGCGAAATTCTTCGTTCTGCATTGGAGACAATGCGAAATGACGAAAATACATTGAAGAAACGCATGAGAGAAAGTCTTGAAGGCAAACAGGTCCTGACCTTTGGTGTAACAATGACCATCGGAGAATATACCATCGTTCCTTCTCTTGCCAAGTTTATAAAAGCACATCCGAATATAGATCTGCACATACGATATGGCAATACACAGATGCTTCTATCGTATCTCAGAGATGGAATTATTGATTTTGCTATTATCGAAGGATATTTCCAAGGAGATTATTACAAAACAAAAATTTTTAAATCCGAAGAATACATTGCCGTTGCGTCTGCAAACCATGTTTTTGAAAAACCAATCCACTGCCTGAATGATCTGAAAGACGAACGACTTATCATCCGAGAACACGGTTCCGGAACAAGAGCTATTTTAACAAAGACATTAGCACTAAAAAATATGTCTGTGAAAGACTTCAGAAATCTAATAGAAATCGAAAATATCCATACGATCGTACAGCTTTTAAAAGACGACTGCGGTATCTCTTTTTTGTACAAAGCCGCCGTCGCGAAAGAATTAAAAGAAGGGACATTAGTACAAATCCCTCTGTCAGATTTTATGGTCATGCATGATTTCACTTTTTTGTGGAATAAAGACAGTATCTTTTCTCAAGAATACGAAGTTATTTTTGATGAACTGCAAAGGAATATTCTTATATAAAAATACTCTCTATCACAAAGAGCGCTGATTCACTTTGAATCAACGCTCCTTTTCTTTTGCATTCCTAACTCCCTAGCTTCTATGGTCGTATCGCAATCTTGATCACATGATCTTTGCGATTTTCAAAAATATCATAAGCCTCTTCAATATCTTGTAACGAATAAGTATGTGTAATCAACGGTGTCGTATCAATCTTCTTTTCCTCGATTAATTTTAGAATTTCATCACAGTCACACCCGTCTACTCCACCCGTTTTAAATATCAGATTTTTCCCGTACATCTGCGGAAGCGGAAGTTTCTGCCCTTCTTCATAAAGCGCAACAACCGTTACAATTGCATTTGGTCTTGCCACTTTCCATGCCAATTCAAAAGTAGCATTACTTCCTGCAACTTCCAGCACGCGATCAGCTCCTCCATGCCTGCTATGCTCTTTTACAAATGCTTCCACATCTGTTTCTTCTGGATTTACCACAAGTACCTCCGGATAATGTTCTTTTACAAATGCGATCCTCTCCGGATCAACTTCACACAGAATTATCTTTTCAGGCGCTTTTAGCATCACGCATAAAAGTGCACAGATTCCCGTCGGTCCTCCTCCGATGATCACAACCGTATCATCCTTCGTAATTTCTGATATTCTCGCCGCCCAGAAACCGGTAGCTAATACATCTCCTACAAACAATGCTTCTTCATCCGAAATAGCGTCCGCAATCTTATTTAACCCTTGATCTGCATACGGAACACGGACATATTCCGCCTGCCCTCCGTCAATCCTGCATCCAAGCGCCCATCCTCCATTTTCATCCGTACAATTATTCACATACCCGTTCTGGCAGAAAAAACATTTTCCACAAAAAGTTTCTACATTTACAGTCACCCGATCTCCCGGCTTTACTTTCGTAACATTGCTTCCTACCTTCTCTACAACTCCTACCATCTCGTGTCCAACTGTAATTCCCGGAACAGCTCTTGGAACCGCTCCATGTTTAATATGGATATCACTGGAACAAATGCTGGCAAGCGTTACTCGCACAATGGCATCTTGTTCCTCTTGAATCTCTGGTTTCTCCTTTTCTTCTAAAACAAATTTACCCTGTTCCTTATACGTGTAAGCAAGCATTTTTAAGCCTCCAGTTTTTCTATAAATTCTTCTCGTTGTTCAGGAAGCCATCCCTGTAGTTTCACAAGATTCGTCGCATGGGTTGTATCAAACTCCACCCTTTTTTCAACATCCAGATTCTCTATCAACGATTTTATCTCCCGTATTTTTTCTTTTACACCGGCTTCAGCAAATTTCCCTTCTTTCACAAGGCTCGCAAGCTCTGTTCCTTGAAAGACGGTTAAATTCATTGTTATAATCTTCCTTGGTTTTAGCTGGTTCAACATCTTTGCAGTCCGTTTTGCATTTTCCACACATTTATCTTTTCCGGCAATTCCATACATAATAATCGCATTAAATATCATGTTTGCTTCCGTTAATTTCCGACCTTGTTGTATTGCTTCTTCCGCTGTATTCCCCTTTTTCATAAACGCCAGTACTTCATCGTTTCCTGTTTCAAACCCGACATAGAGAAGTCTGAGTCCTTCTCTATGAAGAGCTGCAAGTTCTCCCACACTGTACCGCTTAAGACTTCTCACAGAAGCATAAGCTGCCACACATCCACAATAAGGAAAATATTTCTTGATCAGCTTCAAGATACGAAGCATTCTCTCATATCCGACAGCTAAGGGATCTGCACCGGTCAAAAACACACGCTCCGTATACGGATCTCCATTCATTAATTCCTGTTCTATCTCTTGCAGTGGTACTTCTTGATATTTTTCGTCCTTATACATCGAGCAAAATGCACATTGATTATAAGGGCAGCCATTTGAAACCGGAAGTAAGACCGTATTCATTTCACTTTGCGGATAATAGACATTTCGAATTTCACTCACCACGTGACACCTCTTGCTCGCCATTTCTGGCTATACTTTGCGATAAGTTCATTATGTAAGGTTTCTTCAAAAATAGCAAGAGAAATAAATTTAACGCTTGAACTCAAAAAGAGCTGAGCACTAAACACTTAGTAACCTCAGCTCTTTTTTGAACCTCCATAATATTTATCAGAAAATATAGAATTTAATCTTTCAATAAACTTAAAATCGTACCGCCCATAATTTTATCAAACTCTTTTTCTCCATTCGCATAGCGTCTGATTTTATTAAATTCCCATTCATAATCGCAAAACGGGCCATCAGTCCCCCATATCACCTTGTCTCCTCCTAACTTTTGAATTATCTTATTAGTTTCAAATCCTGGAACACGTGATGTTTCTAGATATAAATTATCATTTTCCATCGCTACCTCTATAGCTAATTCCCATTCCCAAAAGAATCCACAATGTGCCATAATTAAAGGAACTTGCGGAAATCTACGTGCCATTCTGTCAAATTCCAACGGACAGTTATACAGATCGGCAGATCCATGCACAATAACGACTCCATCATATTGTTGCACGATTTCAAAAATCGGGTTCACTAATTTTTTATTACTTAAAGGAAAACCACATAATGTAGGGTGTAACTTTACTCCCTTGAATCCTTTCTTAAAGCATTCTTCTAAATCGTCAAGTGCCTCCTGTCCGTTCCACGGATTCACAGCACAAAATGGAATCAGTCGCTCAGGATTTTCTTCTACATAACCTAGTATATCCTCATTATTGAAGTAGCCTTCTGTAAATGGAAAAATAATTGTCTTATCCACTCCCATAGTATTCATTCTATCTACAACATCTTGTCCGCTCCATACTGCTGCCCCTTCTCCCACATGTGAATGTGCATCAATTTTCATCATAATTATCCTCCTGTTATGAATGTGTTCTACTCTTCAGTACCCCTAAAGCTACCGCTAATATAATAAAAATTCCGTTAAAAATATTTTTATAAGCAATTCCCATTCCCATTAAGGTAATAAAATTACTCGTAAAGCCAACAAATAATGCACCAATTACACTTCCTATTATATTAAATTTATTGCGGTCAGAAATTAACGTCCCGATATATACTGCCACAAAACAATCTGTTAAATAAGTTTCCACTCCTCGCGGCACGGCATTACCAGATCTTGAAACAAGCATAATCCCTGCCCATGCTGCCAACAAAGCACTAATAATAAAAGTAGCTGCAAAAACTTTTCGTACATGAATTCCTGCTAATAGGGAAGCCCTAACATTTCCGCACAAAGCATCCATGTGCCTCCCAAATACAGAACGCTCTTTCAACAAAAAGATTCCTACCGTAATCACAATCGTAAGTATAATCAATATTGATATTGGTCCTGCACTTTCTTGCCCTATAAAGAAAAAGTTTTTAACCCTCTCTGCTGGAAGTGTGAATAATATTTGCGGCTGTGCTCCATTTGTCAATGTCAATTCAAAGCTCCTAACAACAAACATCATTCCCAATGTTCCGATAATTGCAGGTACTCCTAAATACGAAATTAAAACAGAATTAACCACTCCGATCAATAAACCAAACAGCATCGCTCCTACTATCGCAACAACGAAATTTTTTCCTGATAAAATAAGCATCGCTGCCACAACTCCGGCTGCATCTGCCACCTGTGCAATTGATAAATCGATTCCTCTAACAGCCATTACCATTGTCATCCCAAAAGTCATAACTATCAAAATAGAACTAGAATTCAACACTCCCAGAATATTATCAACTCGCATAAATTTAGGTTCGATAATTTGAAAAACAATCAACACACAGCAAATTCCAATAATAGCTCCATGTCTGGCTATAAATGTCAAGATTTTCTCTCTCGTTAAACACTCTTTCTTTTCTTCCACTCCCAATTCCCCCTTTCTAAAATATAGTAACCTGTCCAATTTCACGTTTTTTAATTACTGTAAGCAAAATAGACAATATCAATATTATTCCAAGCACTCCTGAAATTTGCTGATTTGAGATTCCGTTAATGATTAATGCATTTGACAACGCTGCAATAAACATTCCCGAAATCACTGTTCCTATCACACTCAATTCTCCCGTCTTAGAAAATGTACTTCCCAAATAAGCTGCTGATAATGCTTGAATCAGAAAATCCATTCCACTTGTAATTGCAGATGCACCATAGTTATATGAACATTGCAATACTCCTGTGAACCCTAAAATAATTCCTGATAATATGTAAGAGTACAAAAGATATTTTTTTGTATTAAGTCCTCTTAATTTGGCCGCGGCTGCATTTTCACCAGTGGCATACATGCGTAATCCCGTTTTCGTATGTTTAAAAAAATAATGTAGAATAACACAAACTACTATAACAATTAAAAAAATAACCGGAATAATTGCAATTCTCCCTTGACCTAATTCTGCAAAACCAGGAATCACTTTAATAGTCAATGCCTTTCCATCGTTATACCACGAAGTAATTCCCTGCATAATAAACATCGTACCTAACGTTGCTACAAATGTTGGAATTTTTATACAAATAACAAGAAATGCATTAAGTAATCCAATACCCAGACCTACCGCAATCCCTGATGTAATTGTCAGAACAACACTAGTACCTGCAAGCAGAAGACCTGCCGACAAATTACATGTAAGCTGTACTAATGCTCCGGCTCCCATATCGAATCCACCGCCAATTAAGACCGCTGTAAGCCCTAACGCAATCATTGTCAATACGCTTCCTTGCTTTAGCACTGTCATAATATTTGTCAAGTCAAAAAACAATGGCGCTCTAATTCCTAAAATCAAAAGAATAATTATCATACCTATTCCGGTTCCTCGGCTTAACAATATCGTACTTATTTTATTTGAAGAAAGTTTCATTCTTTTACTCAATGTCAGCTTCCTCCTTTCTATCGCTTCCATCTCCTCCTGCCGCCCAATATAAAATATCGTGCTCTGTCACATTGTCTCTCATAAATTCTTTGACAATCTTTCCTTTTGACATAACTGCAATACGATCACAGATTCCTAATAATTCCTCATTTTCAGAGGATATAAATATAATACCGCATCCTTTTTTTGCAAGAGCCACCATCTGTTTGTAGATTTCTGTCTTTGCTCCAATATCTACTCCCGTTGTCGGTTGATCAAAAATAAATATCTTATATGTCCCTGTCATCCACCGTCCAATTACAACTTTTTGCTGGTTTCCTCCTGATAATTCACCAACTAATTGATTTTTTCCGGCACATACAATATTTAAAGCTTCACGTATATTCTCAAATCTGCTTTTTTCTTTCTTTTTATCTATGATTCCATGCTTTGCCCACATTTTTGTTGCTGTCAAAGACAAGTTCTCTCCTATATCCATTTGGGCAACGATTCCCTCATTTCTTCTGTCTTCCGGAATAAAAGCAATTCCTGCGTTACATGCAGACAGTGGATTTTGTGGAACAAATGACTTACCATCTATCCGAATCTGTCCATCTTCAATTTTCTCTACACCGTACATTGCAAGCATTGTTTCTGTTCTTCCCGCTCCGACCAATCCTGCAAGCCCCAATATTTCTCCTCTATGTAATTGGAAACTTACTCCATTTACTAATTTACCTGATTTTAAATTCTCAACATCTAAAATCACATCTCCCGTCTGCACATTCTCTTTTGGATAAAAATCTTTTAATTCTTTTCCTATCATTAAACTTACAACATCTTTATGGCTCACACTTTCTGTTGGAAATGTCCCCTGCACTTTACTGTCTCTCAACACCGTGATAGTATCTGTGATTCGGAAAATTTCATCCAAGTGATGTGATATATAAATAATCGTAACTCCTTCTTTTTTCAATCTTCCAATCACCTCGAACAGCTTCTCAATCTCGCGAGTGCTCAATGATGCGGTTGGCTCATCCAAAATTAAAATCTTGGGATTTTGAAGCAACGCAGTTACGATTGCAACCTGTTCCCTTTGTCCAACACTCAATGTTGAAATTTGCCTGTCGGAAGTAAAATCAGAATCAATCAATTTAAGTTTTTCATCAACTAGAGCTTTCATTCTCCTAAAATCAAGCTTTCCGCCCTTACCTCTTATTTCAGAGCCTAAAAATGCATTTCGTGTGACATCAAAAAATGGAACCAACTGTTGATCTTGGTGAATAATTGATATTCCGGCTTTCTCAGAATCTTTCGGCGAATGAATACTTATTTCTTGATTATCCATTATTATTTTACCGGAATCCATAGAATAGACTCCTGTAATTATTTTTACAAGTGTAGATTTTCCTGCTCCATTCTGACCTAAAAGTGCATGTACTTCTCCTTTTTTAACTTGAAGATTAATATCCTGTAAAACTTTATTTTTCCCAAAGCTTTTATATATACTGCAACACTCTAATACTACCTTTTTATTTTCCACTACTTCACCTGCTTTCTTATCCCTCTTCCTATAAACTAATTTCGAGCGGGCTTAAACCCGCTCGAAGTCATCTCCTTTTATGGGATACTTGGAAGGGTAACTACCACTTCTTCTTTTTTAGGGAATGCTTTTTCCACATCTTCTTTTACAAGTCCTGCATCTTCCCAAAAATTCTTTCCCCACTTCATTTCAGCAGCTTCTACTCCATTTTTTCTTGTTGCCACATAACAACTTGCCGGAATTTTCTTATTCACTGTTGCTGGATCTACTTCACCATTCATAACTCCAAGCAACACTTCTGCAGACTGCTTACCAATACTCTCTGTATCCATAACTACTGTCGAAATAAACGGACTATCCTCTTGGAATAACATCTGGAATCCAAGAACATCACCATCTATACCAATCATTTTTATTTCATCACCTCGTCCGGCACGACGAATTGCTTCGCTGGCTCCAGACACCAACTGATCATATGTGCCAAAAATTCCTGCAATACTGCCTTCATCTGGATTAGCTGTTAAAATCTCTTCAATCTGAGTCTGGACTTTCGCCGGATTATGTTCTGCCGGAACTTCGTGGATTGTTACATCCGGATAATCTGCTGCAATAGATTCAAAAATTCTTTTCCTTGTCTCAAGAAGCGGCGCTCCTGGTACCCATACCACATATACGTCACCCGCATATCCAATGCTTGCCAATAACGCATCCGATGCTAATGTAGCCATTAATGGATCGTCACCATTTACATCACCCAGTGTATGTTCAACTGGTGAACCAACTCCGTTTGTAATAACTGGGATTCCCTTTTTTTCAGCTTCTTCCATCAATGGTGCCATTTGCTCGGGATCACCCAAATGTACAATTAGTCCATCAATTCCGGAATTTATCAGATTCTCAATATTTTCATTATGCTTTTGAACATCTGATTGCGCATCCGCAATAACTACACTACCACCCGCATCCTCAATCATTTTTTGTGATGCTGAAATGATGTTACGATTATAATCATTGGTAATTTCTCTTGCTGCAATTCCGATCTTAAAACTACCTTCTTTATCACTTTTCGTAACTGTTCCTTCTCCATCACCTTTTGTTGTTTCTTCTTGTACGGTTCCCTTTTCTGCAGTTTTTTCATCAACTGAGCAGCCTGTCATAATACCTACCATCATCGCACCTGCTACAATGACTGCAAACCACTTTTTACATTTCTTCATCTTCTTTCCTCCTTTTCTTGTTTTTTTTATGATTTCATTATATATTAATATACATGATAGTCAATATTTTAATAAACATTTTAATAAACATCTGCATTTTTACTAATAATAAACTTTTTAATATGTGTAATGTGCACAATTTTTTCTGCTTCTTTGTATTTCATGATATAATATTTTATATTATCGAGCTAATCGGAGGTTGCTATGAACACAATCAAAAAAAGTATAATTAAAAAAATAACTCCTTTCCACATATGGATAATTTCACTTGTATTAATCCCAATCACTTTTTATTTTTTTATTGTTACACCAGATACTGCAACTAAAGCAAAAAGCGGTACTTTAAATGCCTCTTATATTGAAAATCATTTTCCTGTAGCTCTAAACGGAGAATGGGAATATTATGATAACCAATTTCTTTTCCCTTCAGATTTTTCCCATAATAGCAAGACATCTCCTGTCCCGGAATACCGCACTCTCCCTGGACAATTATCTTCTGCCTATGGTTATGGCACTTATCGTCTTACATTTAGTTTTTTAGGGACAAGCGATTTATATTCTCTTCGACTTACAGCAGTTCCCGGCGCAGCACGTATTTATATTGATGGAAATTTATTATCTGATATAGGTTTTACTTCCTCCTTAAAAGAAAGTTCAGAAACCATAAAGGATAACCAATACGTCGTATTTCCTCTGGATATTATGCGTCAAACACACGAAATTATTATTCAAGTATCTAATTTCAGTAATTACCGTTTTGGAATGAGTTCTCCAATATACTTTGGTACGCAGATTGACGGCTACCGACTTTCTTCTCAATTTAAATTTGCAGAATCTGTTGGATTAATGAGCGTTGGAGTACTCGCCATTTTACTGATATTTTTACTTATTTTTAAAATTCAAATGAAAGGGACCTTCTATCTGCTAATATTTACACTATCTTTTTCCTTTCACTTAATTTACTCGAGCACCGACTTACTAACCCAACCAGTCCATTCATCCGCATACCTTATAATGACTAAAATTCATGCATTTTTATATTGCATAATGGGCTTATGTATGATTTTATCTGCCATGCAGACTAATCACAAAACTGAAAAATTACCGTATATTAAAAAATTATATTTATATTGTGTTCCTGTACTTTTTATTGCTATTTTCTTCTCTCCAGACAGATTTTTCTTCTGTGCAAAAACACTTACGATCATATATCTGATCATAACTTTTTTACATACGATGCTTCTCCTGTTAAGAAGGATATTAAACAACAGTAATAGTGCACTTATGCTACACCTTTCCTTTGTATTTTTCAGCAGTTATTTTATACTTCTATACTTTAATAGTCATGGAATGGTTTCTGCAATTTCATACAACGGAAGTTATACCTTCCTATTGATTGCTTACGTCACCTCACAGCTTGCATACGTAGCATTACAAGTATCAAAAATTTATACTGGAAATACGAGACTTGCCCACAGAATGGTTACCACTAATAAACTTAAAAGCGAATTCATCTCTGCAACCTCACACGAATTACGTACACCTTTACATGGAATCATCAATATTATCGAATCAACCAATACAAAGTTAGATAAACCTGATATAGCAAAAGAACAACTTCAACTTGTCCTTATGCTGGCACGAAAAATGAACCGTGTCCTAAATGATCTTTATGGATTTTATTCCTCCGCTGAACACAGACACGCAACCTTAAAGCCTGTGAATTTGAATGCAGAAGTTAATGCTGTTATTGAACTATTTCATTATACTTCTACAAATTCAAAGCTAACATTAAAAAACAATCTATCCAAAGACGCACTATGGATTTTGGCAGACGAATCAAAACTCTGGGAAATTTTAAATAACTTAATCGGAAACTCCATCAAGTATACAGAATCTGGCACCATTACTATTTCCAGCAAAAAAGAAAACGAAAAAGTTTTTATTTCTGTATCAGATACTGGAATTGGTATGCCAGCCAAGGATATTAATCGAATTTTTGATAAATCGGTCCGTTTAGACAGCGCTGTAGAAAAGTCCGCCGGAATTGGATATGGGCTCTATCTCACCCAGAAATTAATCCAACAAATGAACGGGACTATTTTTGTAGATTGGACAGCTCCCGGGAAAGGTACATGTATTACATTTTCCTTAAGTTCCTGTGAACCGGACTCTGATTTTGATGCAAACGTAATTACAGCTCCTGAACAATATGATGCTTCAAACAATTATCTTGAAGATTTTTCCGGTTCTTCAGCTTCCATCTTGGTAATTGATGACAACAAAGATAATCTAAATATTATTCGTACAATATTTGAAGACTGCAGTTTTAATATCGACTGTATTCAATGCCCAAAAGAAGCTTTGGCATTGCTTGAAAAATCTTCTTATGATATTATCATACTAGATGTACTAATGCCGGAAATGAGCGGTTTTGAGTTATGTCAATTGATCCGCAAACGCTATTCTCATTTTGAACTTCCAGTCTTATTACTAACTGCTTGCGATTCATCAGAGGAGATTCTCACCGGCTTTTGGTCTGGCGCTAATGACTATGTGGTGAAACCTGCCGACCGTATTGAACTTAGGACAAGAGTATTCAGTTTAATCACTCTTAAACAATCGGTTAAGTCTGCTCTTGATAACGAACTTTTATTTTTGCAGGCACAAATCAGACCTCATTTCTTATATAATGCATTTAATACAATAAGTGCTATTGCACTTTCTGATGGATTAAAGGCCAGTGAACTCATTGATGATCTTGCAATCTATCTACGTGGTTGTTTTGGAACTAATGTTAATCAAGGATTAGTGTCTATTGATACCGAACTTGGCATTGTCAATTCGTATACACATATTGAGCAGGCTCGATTCGGAGAAAGACTACAATTTACTTCTACAATTAACACCGAGAAAAATTTTTCTCTTCCTCCTCTCACTATTCAACCTTTAGTAGAAAATGCTATACGACATGCAACTTTAGATAGTTATCAAAAAATCAATATACAATTAACGATTACCGAATGTGAAAACTATATTAAAATTATTGTTCAAGATAATGGAAAAGGAATTGAACCGACAAAAATAGCAGATTTGTTAGACGAAACAAAAATCGGACAACAAGGAGGGATTGGACTTAAAAATGTGAATCGACGTTTACGACTTCATTATGGTATCCCATTGGACATCCAGACTATACCACAAAAAGGAACACGGATTTTAATACAAATCCCTTTATCCCCAAATAGTGAAAAGAAATAATTCAAGGAGTATAATTATGAATTCAAATATGATATACCGAACTATCATTGTCGACGATGAACCTCCTGCATTAGCAAAATTAAGTTATTTATTAAAAGATTACAAAAATTTTGAATTAGTAGGCAGCTTTTATAACGCAAATGATGCAATTAATTCTATAGATAGTTTACAACCACAAGTAGCTTTCCTCGATATTGCTATGCCTGGAAAAAATGGGATGGAATTAGCTTCTATTTTAAAGAAAAAATTATCAAACAATATAAAAATTATATTTGTCACAGCATTTGACCAATACGCTGTATCTGCTTTTGATGTAGAAGCAACAGATTATCTACTTAAACCAGTAAACAAAGAACGTTTTCAGCGTTCTATATCACGGATTATTCAGACATCATCTGTTTCATTCTCAAATACACCTGTTCTCAATTCTATATCAGAACAGCCCATGCTACATGCATTTGGGAAGTTAGAAATCACAGGAGCCACTAACCCTCAGCCAGAATGGAGAACCGCAAAAGTCCGAGAACTTTTTGCTCTTTTTCTCCAAAATCGTCCAAATGGAGTATTTAAGAAAAAGCTTTTAGACATTTTGTGGGACAATTTATCAGAAGAAAAAGCGCTATCTAACTTAAACACTTGTAATTACTACCTTCGGAGCTTTTTAAAAAAAACCGGAACCGATATTTCATTAAAGTATAAAAGCGGATATTATTCCTTGGATTTAGGTTCTGTAATCTGCGACTTAGATATTTTTGACAATGCCGAAGTACTCTCAACAAATATTACTTCCGAAAATATAAATGACGTATTGTATGGTGCGTCATTATACAGAGGTAAATATTTTGAAGATATAAAATGCGATTGGGCTAATTTATTACGAGACCAATATGATATTCGTTATGTCAACTTACGTGTTGCAATTGGCAAATACTATACATCCATCGGATCAACAGAAGAGGCTAACCAACAAGCAACTTTAGCTTTAGAAATTGATCAACTTTGTGAAAATGCCTGGCAGATTCTTCTCACCAACTATTTTTCTACAGACAAAATACGCTATGAGCACACTTTGTCTAATAGAGAAATCGCTTATACCAGTCACCATCTCTCAGCACCTGAGACAATATTTTAACATGATATAAAAAGCAGGAAAGCGTATCATTACTTTCCTGCTTTTTCCTTTGTTAAAAATTCTTAACATTTATATCTTCCCACTTCTAAAAACATATATAAATAGAATTCCTCTGTCAAATTTTTTATTCATTGATAAACTACTGAACAGTAAGATGGTTCTTACCATGATATTATAGATTCAGATATAATAGACTTAGATACAGTGACCTGCATCTAAGCAAGATTATTTATTAGAGATAAAATACTCCTTTACTGCTTCCTGAAAAAAACACACAGACTCAGCCTTCGCTGCCAATTTATGCAAGGCTTTCAACGTATCAAGATCTTCTGTTTTTTCAATTTCGTTTTGGAGATTTTCCGGAACATCTCCAAGCTCTTCAAGAAGTTCCATAATATCTTCTCGCTTTGCTTCTATTTTCCCTTCTAGCTTTCCTTCCATTTTTTCTTCCTGCAGCATCTCTTCAAAAATCATATAACGTTCTCCCATTTCTCGGTCAATTTTAATCTGACGAATCGTATTTTGAAACTGTCTGACCAGTTCGTCTTCAAAATCTTGTTCGCTTTCTCTTAAATCAGCCGATACAAATTTCAAAAACTTAACTAATTCCACCGGAACTTCCTCCGGATTTCTCCCCTTTGTATTAAGAAAAATTGTATGACACCCATCCTCCAACGATACAGCATCATCTTCCTGACACGTATTCTGAAAAGTGTAACAATAAAGACCTTCTCCAAACGGGTCAAAATCACACAGAAAAATTACAAATGTATCCGGAACCGCCTCATATTCTATGCCTTTTTCCAACGTCTCCATAACAATTTGACTATGATAATACCGACTTCTCTTTCCAAGCACCCGTTTCTTACGCATCTGCATTTCTATATTATAATGAGCGCGATGTTCATCCATTGCATAGACATCCAGTCGAATCCCCCTGTATTCCGGATGATATATGATGCTTTTTTCTGTACTGATAACGACACGTTCAATTGGAAATCCCAATACCATTTCAAGAAAACCACGACAATTTTCTTCAACTTGCATTACCGCACCAAACATGAAATTATCTTTAATCGTTAAATCCTGTAAGGTTTTTCGCTTCTTCATTTTTCCTCCATTTCTACAGAGGAATTCCATAGTGTGATTATACCACATTTCATCTAATAGAACCATACCATTTCTCATATCACAAAAACTGCCGCCTTACGACTATTTCATCGTTAAAGCGACAGCTTCTTTCCCTAAAAATCTTTTAATATATATTTATGAATCAAGTACACCGGTGTACAACTCCATGCGTGGCAATAGCTATTTAAGATCGGGCTTCCGTATGGAGAATAATCCGGCTGATCCGGATCAAATGCCTCCCAGAAAGTATCTGCACCAAGATCAATCATTTTTCCCCAGTAATCTTTCATAAGCTGAATAGCTTCTTCTTCTAATCCGCCTTCAAACAACGCTTCTACAATATGGTGATACATATACGGTGTCGCAATATTTTTCACCGGGAATAACTGGTCGATCATTGCTCTCATGATCTCTTTGTTCTCTTCCGGAGACATCACCTTCGCAAGTACCATCCACACCTGACTGGCGATGTTATATTCATTTCCGGTTGTAACAAATAACTTCTTCTCTTCATTATATAACTGTTTTTTTGCATAAGACGAAATGAGTTCTAATGCTTCCTCATATTTCTTCAGTTCTTCATCCTCTGCCAATTTTGCCAGTTCAATAAACTGCTTTAGAACATAGATGGTCTCCGCCTGCCCTGCTGTATCTTTATTAAATTCATTGGACCAGTCAACAAACACAGGATAATCTTCATCCACAATCAGTTTTCCATCCGCGTCAAACATCCCAAGTGTAATATCCATCTGCTTTTTACAGGTCGGATACAATTCCTTCACAATCTTAATATCCGGATGTGCTTCATTTAAATCATACAAGGTCGAAATAAAGAAGAGACTATATTCAAACAAAAAAGTATCATCGGGAATGTTTTTCGGCTTCACAAAGACATTGGCAGAAATTTTACCGTCTACTGTTGTCATACCTGCAAATAGATACAGACATCTGCGCACCAGTTCTTTGTTATCGAAGGTGGCATAATTTGCAAGCGCTTGAAGCCTTAAATCTCCTAACCAGAGACGTCTGTCTCTCTTTGGTCCATCTTCAAACACATCCTGCATACAATCTGCCAACGTCTTTAGTCCCACCTGATAAATTCGAGCAAGTTTCTCATCTTCGATTTCCGGTTTCTTTACTTTTGTCATATCAGCGGAATTCTCGCTAGTCACAACCGGATTATAAAATACAGCCTGCCATTTCGGTGACGTATCAATTACTTTCAGTTCCACATAGCGGAAGCTATATCTTCTCGGTAATTCCAATGTCACCGGAAGCTCATCAATGTGAATAAACTCTTCCTGTATCCATGAGCGGCTGAGCCATCCTTCGTACTCTGAAGATTCTACCGCAAGTTCTGCCGGCATTTCCGCAAATTTCAAACGAAGATACAGCGGCGCATCCATCGGCGAACCGGTCTGATTGATATCGATTTTAAAGCTTCCCACCTGATGATCACCAAAATCAAGAATCAATTTCTCATCTCTTTTAAAACCGTATTCCTGAAGATTTTCAATTTTCTTTTCACTCTCTTTTACGCCATATCCATTCAGCTTCGTTTCATCCTCCACCAGATCAACGATAGCAGTTGGAAGCACCGTCTGTTTCTTGATCTGCGGATGGTTTACCTCCGCCATGCTAAGCAGCGCTTCATCATGGATAAACTGTAAATCGTTATTAATCTGAAATGTAAACGCCATGATCTTTCCTCCTATTCCATCTGACCAATGCCATGCTTCTTCTGTAACTTCAACATACAAGAACCTGCGATCGCACTAATGATGACAATTCCGGCAAATCCATACATCGTCATCTGAATTCTCTCCGGTGCCACCAAAATCGGTGTGATAAGTGCAAACAATCCGCAGCAGAATCTTGAAAATCCATTAATAAATCCCTGCATAGATGCTCTTGCTGATACAGGGAAAGACTCCTGTGTCCAAACCTTGTAAATAGATTCTCCGGCAAATTGATTTCCGATATTATAGCAAGCAATCATAATAACAATCATAAATACTGAACCGCCGCCAAGTGCAATTCCGATCATAGCTGCCGCCTGAATCACAATACCTACATAGAAAAATTTATTTCTGTGTTTGCTTCCCGCCGCAGATGCAAATAAAATACCGCAGATTAATCCGGCAATATTTAAAATAATTCCGCAACCTGTTGCCAAAGACTGAGAAGCATTTGCTTTTACCAGAATATAAGTCTGGAATTGTCCAAATGTATTTGCCAACAGATTCCAGCAAATGTAAAAGATCATAATACATGCAAAAAATGAAATAAATTTCTTACTTTCTTTTCCTTTAAATAATTTTGTGAAAGAGATTTCCTCAGAAGCTGTCTCTCCTTCTGCTGCACGATAACGGTTTCCTGCTTCATGGAACTCTTTAAATTTCGGTGAAAATGTTCTCCACAAAAATGCAATCGCTGCAAAACCGGCAAGAAGTCCGAACACAATTCTTGCCCCCAGAGCACCTTCTGTACGGGATACAATAAATGCCATCAAATAAGATGCCAGTACTCCGATCTGCCAGAACACTTGTGTAGAAGCTACTAAACCTGCAGAAGTCTTCTCATCCGGAGCATCGTGTGAAATGACCGTAAGACTAATCGGAAGATCTGCTCCCGAAGCAAAACCGGCAAGAAGCAAACCGGCAAGAAGCACCGGAAAATTTCCGGACAACACACAGATCAAAGCACCCACTGCATACAAAAGATTTAAATAGTTAAAAGAACGGATCAGTCCTAACACTTTTGTAATATTTCCTGCCAAGAGAGAGCCTGCTGCGATTGCAAATGTCAATGCACCGGACAGAATTCCCACCTGTCCATCACTTAATCCTAATCCACTCTGCCAAACGGTAATCGTTGCCGACAATCCGATAATGATTCCGGAACCTAACATAGATCCGATACCTGCTGCCCCTACTAAAGGCATATACTGTTTCTTGTTGATTTTTTCACTCATTGTAACTTTACCTTTTTTCCTTTCTTCTATCTTCCAATTCCTTCTGAATCTGAGGGAACTGTTTATCTAATTTGTAAAAATGCATCGTAACGATAGAGCACACAAGCAATAACATCGGAATATAGAGATACATTGCTTTGATTGCAGTCAATGCTTCCGCTGTCTGTGTTACTGCTGTTGAATCATATGCTCCCCACGCAAGAAGCAGTCCAGAGATTCCTCCTGCTGCCGCCTGTGCGACTTTTCCGAGGAAACCATTCAGAGATGACAGCGTACCGGTTGCCTGAATTCCCGTCTTCCATTCTCCGTAGTCTACCGGGTCTGCCTGCATGGAGAAGTAAATACTTTCCTTTACTCCATAACCACAAGCCGAGATTACTGCACCTGCAACGATGATTCCGGTATGATAGCCCCCTGCAAGGATTACTACAAGTCCGAGAAGCTGTACCGCTGCTGCGCTGGAATATAGATTCCTTTTCCCAAGCCTTTTTGCAAGAAAGGGAACCGTTAAGTTTGCCACCATCGGAATCATAGTCATAATTGTTGCCACTAAAGAAGCCATAGCCGTACTTCCGATATAGTATTTATAGTAATAAACCAATGCTGAAGACTGAAGAAAATATCCGGTCCACATAAACATAATATTCAGCGCAAATAATTTCCATGGTGTATTCTGTCCAAGCGAATGTATGGTTTCCTTCAACGTTGCACTTTTCACATTTTCTTGAAGATTATTTTCCCTTACAAGGAAAAAGGTCAGGAAAAAGCACACACATCCAACAACGCCAAACATTCCCATCACAATTCGAAAGCCCAGTGCCTCCTGTCCCCTTCCGGTCACTTCCACAAGTGTCAAGGCTGTCGCTGAAACAATGGATGAACCGAGAAATGCCAAGAATTTTCTCCATATTGCCAGAACCGTTCTCTCGTTCATATTGTCCGTCAAAGTCGGTAAAATAGATGCCAGCGGAATATTTACTACCATATACATAAAGGACAGGAAAATATAAGTCGCATAGGCGTAAACCAGCTTCCCATCCGGAGATATATCCGGTACGCTAAATGCCAGAAACGCAGAAATAGCAAACGGAATTGCTCCGAACAAGAACCACGGTCTGCTCTTTCCCCATTTTGGCCTTGTCTTATCAATGGCAAATCCCACCAACACATCTGTAATTGCATCGATCACTCGGCACACAACAAACATTGCCGCAATTGCTTTCGCATCTGAATGCACAACATCTGTATAAAAATAAAGTAAATATAGGGATATTACCTGCCAGATCAGATTACAGGCGAAGTCTCCCAAACCATACCCGAATCTTTGTCTGTACAGAAACCCTCTGGTCAGAACCTTCGAATTCTGCATTTGATTCATTGTTTTCACACCTTTCCTCTCTCGTACATTACATTTCAACTTACATTTGCAAGATTCAATGTCTGTATTATATACAAATCTTTTACGATTTTTAATTGGCACATTAGTCCATATAATTGACTTTTTTTGTTCTCTATGGAAAAATATAAGATAACATAAAATCGAACGGAACAAAACAATAAACAGACAAAAGGTCAGAACTACTTACATGAAAAGGGACAATCATATGGATGTAAGATACAAAACGCTGGAAGAACAGATTTTTCTGTTAAATGAGGACGAGAAATTTTATAGAGACTACTATGAAGCGGGACAGTCTTCCCGTGATCTTCAATCTTTCTTATCATGTGTGGACCAAGAAGACGCAATACGCCGACACCTCGTAATTCCGGATCTCCTTCCTGAAATTATTTCTTATGAAATGAATGATGAAGAATATTTTAAAGAAGGCGAACAGCGGAATGTCTACATCAGCCAGCATAACCGCTATACCCCCGCCTTTCTTCATCGGCATAATTTTTTTGAAATTGTATTTGTATATCATGGAACATGTACCCAGAATATAGGCACAACTCGAAAAAGCTTCTCCGACGGGGATGTTATCTTCATTGCCCCCGGAGTTTATCATACAATGGAGGTTTTTCAAGATCAGTCTATTGTTTTTAATATTTTGATTCAGCAAAAAACATTTCATCAGATGTTTCTTCCGCTTGCCAGCGGAAACAACCTACAGAGCCAGTTTTTTAAAGAAGGGCTTTACAACCAGCACCGCTTAGAATATCTCGTATATCACACACAGGATTCCTGGAAGTCCTTCGTATTGAAAATGTATTATGAACATTTGAATCACGATGCTTTTTCTGATCAGATCCTGATCGGGATGATGACTTACTTAAGCGCAGATATGATGCGAAGATTTCAAGGCACCATGGAATCCTCTTATTCTTCCAGTCACACGCGCGGTCTGGAAGACTTTCTTGTGCTGAATTATATACAGGAGCATATTGATACTGTGACGCTTGCAGATATTTCCCGGCATTTTGGCTTCTCCCTCTCTTATTGCTCCAAACTGATCAAAAACACAACCGGCATGGGGTTCAGTGAATGGAAACGTGCGCTGCGCGTGCGAAAGGGCGAGCGCCTTCTCGTAAATACAACAGACACCGTCAACGACATTTCTCTGAGTCTTGGCTATGAAAATACAGAGACATTTATCCGCATCTTTAAAAAAGAAACCGGAATGACACCCGGTCAATATCGAAAAAGGGGACAAAAAAGACCGGCTGATTAGACCGGTCTTTTTCTTTCTTTATTCAGATTTCACCTGAATACAGCTTTCAGCTACTTTTTCTTTCACGATATTTTTTAATGCTTCTTTCTTGAGATCTTTTTCCTCAACAGCTTCTTTTAAAGCATCCACATTTTCATAGCCATAATCACTGACAATATTTTTCAATTCTTTCTTGTACGTTTTATCGTCCAGCTTGATCTTCTCTTTGTCCGCAATTGCCTCGACAGCCATCTGCTCTTTGAGCGTTTTTTTCACCGCAGTGTCGATCTGTTTCTCAAAGTCTTCTACTGTCATACCCATCTGCTCTTCAATAAATGTCTCATATTCCATCTGATAATATTCAGCCGCTGTCTGATACTGCTTGATCCAGTTTTCTTTCGTTGCGTTCATTTCTTTTTTCGGATACTTCTTCACTTCTGTGTTGTCCATTACTTTTTCCCACACAGCAGTTTCTATAGAATATTCATAAGAAGTTTCCGCATCCTTCTGAAGCAATTCTTTTACTTCTTTTTTATACTCTTTTACTGTCTTGGATTTTTCAGATACTGATTTTACAAATTTATCATTAAGCTCCGGCACATCTTCTTTTGTAATGGCATTAACTGTGATCGTAAATACAACATCTTTTCCTGCCATCTCCGCATTGCCGTAATCCTCCGGGAATTTTCCGTTCCAGTCATAAGTCTCCCCTGCTTTATGTCCGATCACACTCTCTTCAAAGCCTTCGATAAATACACCGGAACCAATCGTCAGAGAATAATCTTGTGCAGAACCGCCTTCAAATTCTTCTCCGTTCATCTTACCGACAAAATCAATACTTACCGTATCCCCATCTTCTACTGCACGGTCTGTGATCTCTGTCACTTCTGCTTTTGATTCCTGCATAGACTGGATATACGCATCTACATCATCATCCGTAATCTCTGAAGCTTTCTCTACTTCATCAATCTCCACACCCTTATACTGGGTAATCTTAATATCATCATTCTCAAGCCCTTTGCTCGCCTGACATCCTGACATAAGAAGCGCAGAAGCCATAACACCTGTCAGTAAAGCCACTATTGTCTTTCTCATAATACACCTCATCTATTCAACTCTTTCTTTGCCTCTTTACAGGCACTTCTTATGTTATAACATATTCTCCCTCCCGTGAAAACCTTTTTCACACTTATTTCATATTATACTCTGTTAATTTCCGCCAAATAACCATTCAAATAACCTGCAAATCTCTTGCGCTTGTCTACTAAGGTATGATACAATGGAGTTCGTGAAAAAGATTTGTAGGAGGTTAGCCGTGAGTAAAGTTACGATTGTATTATTAGTTATCTTAGCGATTTTGATCATTGCTTGTATCGTATTATATTTTCTCGGAAAAAAAGCAGAGAAAAAACAGGCAGAACAGCAGGAGCAATTAGATGCTGTCAAACAGACTGTTTCCATGTTGATCATTGATAAAGGACGTGTCCGCTTAAGAGATGCCGGATTCCCGCCAATCGTTGTCGAGAACACACCGAAGTATCTTCGACGCTCAAAAGTGCCGGTTGTCAAAGCAAAAGTCGGACCAAAGGTTATGACTTTAATGTGCGACGCACAGATTTATCCGATCATTCCTGTAAAGAAAGAAGTAAAAGCTACGATCAGTGGTATTTACATAACCGGAGTTAAAGGGCTTAGAGGTCCACTGGAAACACCGGAGAAGAAAAAAGGCTTCTTTGCAAGACTGAGAAACAAATAGGATTACAGACGAGTTACTAATTAAGACAGGCTGATTTGCCTGTCTTTTTTATTTGTATTTTTATTATTGCATGAGATTTTTGCCTTTTTTCTCTAAATTGTGCTATAATATATACATAATTACAGTGTCAAAAGATGTCTGGCGACTTTTTCGTGCTTTGCACTTCTACAATTCTACCGCCAGACAGAAGGAGGAAGGATCATGAGTGGACGTATCATTACTATTAACCGACTGTATGGAAGCAACGGGAGAAGACTCGGAAAAGCATTGTCCGAAAGACTCGGAATCCGTTTCTATGACAGTGAACTTTTAAAACTGGCAAGTGCGCGCAAGGGTATCCCTTATGAGGAACTTGTCAAAGTGGATGAAAAAAGAGCAAGTATGTGGAGATACCCGGTAGAGGACGAATATCAAATGTCTCCTCAATATCGTTCAGAACCCATCAACGATGTATTGTTTGATGCACAAGAAGAGATTATCCGCGAACTTGCAGAGACAGAGGACTGCATTATTGTAGGAAGATGTGCAAACTACATTCTGCGGGATAAGGATAATTGCCGCAGTGTATTCGTATATGCGCCTCTGGAAGAAAGGATCAGAACCATTGCTTCCCGCGCCTCTACCGACGAGAAAAATGCCCGTTCTCTCATCCGCCGCATGGATAAACAGCGCAAGTGTTATTATGAATTCTATACCGATGAAAAATGGACGGATATGAGCCAGTATACCATCTGCGTAGACAGCAGCAGTATCCCGGAGGAAGAACTTCTTACCCTGTTAGAGAATCTGTACAAAGGTATCAATTAACAAGCTTAACGAGAAATCCATACACCAATCACAAGCACAAGCCGGGGGACCGTCACACCCCGGCTTTCTTTTATTATTTTTCTATCTGCTATTTCTTTCTATTTTCCTGTGATCATATCAATTCCTCTCTGCAAGGTCTCTCCATCAATCGCACCTTTTGCCTGCGCAGTTACTTTACCTTGCGCATCAATAAAAAATGTTGTCGGCAAAGAACTTGCTCCGTAAGTATTCGCCGCATCAAACTCCGTATCATAAAAAACCGGGAATCCATATCCTTGTTCTTCTATAAATACTGACGCTTTTTCCACAGTTTCTCTTGACCCATCTGTCATATTGATCATTAAAAACTGTACTTCTTCTCCAAGCTCCTGATACTTCTCATTAAAATCCGGCATTTCCATCTGGCATGGTCCGCACCAGCTTGCCCAGAAGTTTAGCACAATCGGTTTCCCAATATAATCTGACAGATGCACTTCTTTTCCTTCCTTATCATAAATCAGCACATCCGGTGCCATTTCTTTTTCGTCTTCTGCTTCTTCTTTGTCTCCTTGTTCCTCTTCTGTCACATTCTCTGTTTCGGAAGCCAGCTGGTTTGTATCTGCCTTTTCTCCGAGCTGCTTATATAATACGGAAGCGCCTCCCAGCAAAAGAACAAATACAAGCAAAATAATCAATACTTTTTTCTTTTTATCCATAATATCTCCTAACTAAACAAACTCATCAATCGCCCAAAGGTTCCTGTTGCCATCATAACTCCTATTAAAATCAGAAGCCCTCCACTGATTCCATTGATTAATCTGTAATGCCTCTTAATCCAGTCAAATGCTGTCTTCAGATAATCGATCAGTACCGCCGAAAGTACAAACGGAATTCCAAGTCCCAACGAATACGCCAGAAGCATGAGAACCCCTGCTGCCGCATGGCTTTGCTGTGACGCCAGCATTAAAGCAGAGCCAAGGAACGTTCCGACACATGGCGTCCATCCAATAGAGAAAACCACTCCGAATACAAACGCTGACAAGAACCCCATATTATCGGTATCCACATCTCTTTGAATTCCCTTAAATAAATTAAGCTTAAATACACCGAGAAAATTAAGTCCAAAGAAAATAACGATCAATCCAGAAACAACATTCACTACCGTCTGATATTCTCTTAAGAAGCCGCCAATGGTTCCCGCCAATGCTCCCAATGCCATAAATACCATTGTAAATCCTGTCACAAACCCAAATGCGCCTTTCAACGTTTTCCTTGTGCTTCGCTCCCCGCCTCCTGCAAAATAAGAAATATAAAGTGGGAGCATCGGGAGAAGACACGGAGAAATAAAGGTAATGATTCCTTCCAGAAAAGAAACTGCATATTGCATTACTTTCCACCATCCTTTTCAAATATTCCTGATAACAGCCATCCAACAACACCCATATACAATGTTGTCATCACCGGATTGGATGTTATCCCTCATCCACCAGTCTTACATCCCACAAAATAATAGTATGCAAGTCCAAGCGCCATACCGCCTACTATAAAAGCAGCTTTACGGATTCCTTTTTTCATTTTATCACTCATATACAGTTCCTCTTTCATCTTATAATATATTCTTTTAGGAGACTTTTCCCTGCTGAACCCAAAACAGATGCAGGAATCATCCTACATCTGTTATATCATTTATCTTATTCTTTTTCTGTGATAATGTCACAAAGGATACCGTTATCGCAACAATCTTTCCTTGATTATTGCTCTATCTTTTTGCTTTGATCTCAATATGGATATCACAGTCCGAAGCTTTTTCTCCATTGATATCCAATTCATAATTCACAGCGATCGTCATGCGATTCTCTTCTTCTGTGAAGATAATATCTCTGGTAAAAATTCCCATTGAAAGTTCCCCATACGGAGTTTCATAGGAAAACGCATGAATCTTTCCTTTTTCAAAAAGCATGTGCGCGTCAGCAATCCCGCTTTTCATGATCTCAAGGACTCCGTCTCCGGTCATGCGTATTTTATTCTTTATTGTTCCCGGAAATCCCTCTACTACTTCTTCATAGATCACATAGTGTTTTCCATTTTTCAGGTAATAAGAAGCAGGTGTAATGACCTCGATGGGTTCGCTTTCTTCCGTATCTTCCATCATTGCATAGTGAAGTCCGGAAATCTTAAGTAACACATCTTTTGTCATAGCGATTACAATGCCAGACGCTTTGCCACTTCGTAAGCGTATTCCGGAAGTTCTTTCTTCATACCAAGCGCTTCGTTAATGTCAAAATCTACAAATTCGCCGTGGCGATATCCTACCACGCGGTTTGTCTTTCCTTCCATAAGAAGATCCACTGCCATAGAACCCATGATGGATGCATATACTCTGTCCTTACAGGACGGGCTTCCGCCTCTCTGCATGTGTCCGATGATTGTTGCTCTCGTCTCCATGCCGGTTGCCTCTTCGATTCTCTTAGCCATATTCATAGAGTCACCAATACCTTCTGCATTGATGATGATGTAATTCTTCTTCCCGCGCTTTCTGCACTCCTGAATGTCTGCAATGATCTTCTCTTCATCATAGTCGTGTTCTTCCGGCATAAGGATACGCTCTGCACCGTTGGCAATTCCACACCAGAGTGCCAGATATCCTGCATCTCTTCCCATAACCTCAATGATAGAGCATCTCTCATGAGAAGTTGAAGTGTCACGCACTTTATCAATTGCCTCCATTGCTGTATTTACCGCTGTATCAAAGCCGATTGTATATTCTGTACATGCAATATCAAGATCAATAGTTCCCGGAATTCCTACTGTATTGATACCATAATGGGAAAGCTTCTGTGCTCCTGCAAAAGAACCGTCTCCACCGATCACTACAAGACCATCAATCTCGTATTTCTTGCAGATTGCAGCAGCCTCCTGCTGTCCTTCTTTGGTACGCATCTCACTGCATCTTGCAGTCTGAAGAAAAGTACCTCCACGCTGGATCGTATCAGATACATCTCTGGCGGTCAGATCGATAATGTCTTCATCTAAAAGTCCCTGATATCCTTTGCGAATACCTCTTACTCTTAATCCTTTTCCAAGTGCTGTTCTTACTACGGCACGAATTGCCGCATTCATTCCCGGCGCATCTCCTCCACTTGTCAATACACCTATTGTACGGATCACTTTGTCTGCCATAATTCTTCCTCCATTGTCTGTATTTGATGTTTATTTCTTAGTTTTTTATGTTCGTGCACCATTTTACACGAATTATTAAATGTTTTCAATGGGTTTTTCTATTACTTTTATACAAGATTCTCCTAAATAATTCGTCAATCTGCTTAATAACGTTGGCTGTATCCTTACATTTCGGTTCTGTCCAAGCCGCTTAACAGCTCGTTCCTTCTTACAATAGATCACCACTTCATCTTCTCCGTCCGAGTCAGCAAGCATCTCATAGAGCATTTTTTCCTGTGCCAGAAAAATCTCCTTTGATTCATATTGAAGCCACAGTTCTTTCCGCATCTGATGAAACGGAACGATGGATTCGCAGATCAACTTACTGTTGGCATCATCTTCTTCAGAGACTCTTCCGCGTACGAATATCTTATTTTCTTCCTCCAGATACTCTTTGTATTTCTCATAGTCTTTCGGGAACACAACCACTTCCACTGTTCCAAGCAGATCTTCTACCGTCAGAAATGCCATGACCTTGTTATTTTTTGTATATTTAATTGTCTTTCCTGCAATAATTCCGCCAATGATCTCCCGCGCTCCGTCCCGGACCTTGGATGCGCCCACTTCTTCATCAAACTGAAAATCAAGTGTCGTCTTTGAAATCTGTTTTCTCCACTGCGCCTCATACTCCTCCATCGGATGACCGGTCAGATACACGCCCAGCACCTCTTTTTCAAAAGCAAGCCGTGTCTCTTTCTCATATTCTCCCACATCAGGAAGCTGTATGTCGAACTCTGATTTCTGATCTTCGCCTACCATATCAAAGAGTGACATCTGACCTGCCATAGAATATTTGCGCTCCTGATTCACCTGATCCAGAATCTGCACATAGATGATCATTAGCTGTTTTCTCGTTCCCTTTAAACTGTCAAATGCTCCTGATTTGATAAAGCTTTCGATCGTTCTCTTATTCACTTCTTTGCCGGACAACCGCTCAATAAAGTCTTTCAACGTCTTAAATCTTCCGCGCGCTTCCCGTTCTGCAATGATTGCTTCAATAACCGGACGGCCTATACTCTTGATCGCAGCAAGACCGAATCTGATATTTCCACCATCTACAGAGAATTCTCCGATTCCGTCATTGATATCCGGCGGAAGGATTTTAATCCCCATCTGTCTGCAGGAATAAATATATTCCGACACTTTCCCCGGATTGTCGATCATAGATGTCATAAGCGCCGCCATAAATTCTACCGGATAGTAATATTTTAACCATGCCGTCTGATAAGATACCACCGCATATGCTGCCGCATGAGATTTGTTAAACGCATACTTAGCAAAATCAATCATTTCATCATAGATCTTATTTGCTACAGCTTCGCTGATTCCATTTGCAATACAGCCCGGCACTCCTTCTGCTTCATCCCCGTATACAAAGGCCTGACGCTCCTTCTGCATTACGTCACCCTTTTTCTTAGACATAGCACGACGAAGAAGGTCACTTCTTCCCAGTGTAAATCCTGCCAGATCACGAACAATCTGCATTACCTGCTCCTGATATACAATACAGCCATAAGTCGGAGCAAGAATCGGCTCTAACTGAGGGCAGTCATAAGTTATCTGCTCCGGATGGTTCTTTCCTTTGATGTATTGCGGGATAAAATCCATCGGTCCCGGACGATACAAAGAAATTCCCGCAATAATATCTTCTAGGCTTTGCGGTTTCAGCTCTTTCATGAAGCTCTTCATTCCGCCGCTTTCCAACTGGAATACGCCGTCTGTCTTTCCACTTCCGATCAGCTCCAGAACACCCTTGTCATCATAGTCAATGGCATCCAGATCGATCTTTTTCCCTATGCTTTTTTCCGCCAGGTTCACCGCATTCTGGATCACAGTTAACGTCCGAAGTCCTAAGAAATCCATTTTCAGAAGTCCCAGTTCTTCCAATGTTGTCATCGTAAATTGTGTCACCGGAGAACCGTCCGAGCCAAGGGAAAGGGGAACAAATTCATCGATAGACTTCTGACCGATCACAACGCCTGCCGCATGCATAGATGTATGTCTCGGAAGCCCCTCCAGGCGCATGGACATATCTACCAGTTCTTTCACCTGCGGATCTTCCCCGTAAGCCTTCTTAAGCTCCGGACTTATTTTTAATGCGCGTTCCAACGTAATATTAAGTTCCTTTGGAATCATTTTTGCGATACTGTCTACAAAAGCATACGGAAGATCCATGACACGCCCTACATCTCGTATCACACCTCTTGCCGCCATCGTACCAAAGGTAACGATCTGCACCACGCGGTCAGCGCCATATTTTCTCACTACATAATCAATGACTTCCTGCCTTCTCTCGAAACAGAAGTCCACATCAATATCCGGCATGGAGACACGCTCCGGATTTAAGAATCGCTCAAACAGAAGCTGATATTTCACCGGATCGATACTGGTGATTCCAAGACAATAGGACACAATACTTCCCGCCGCAGAACCTCGTCCAGGTCCCACACTGATTCCATGGTCTCTTGCATATTTGATAAAATCCCACACGATCAGGAAATAATCCACATATCCCATAGACCGGATAACTGATAACTCATAAGTAAGTCTTTCCTCCAGTTCCTTCGTCACCGGCTCATACCGTTTTTCCAGACCGTCACGACACAGTTTATTCAAATATTCCCACGATGTATAGCCTTCCGGTACATCATATTTCGGAAGCTTTGTCACTCCGAACTCAATCTCTACGTGACACCGGTCCGCAATCTTTTGTGTATTTTCAAGTGCCTGCAGCGCATATGGAAACAAACGGCGCATCTCTTCTTCGGACTTAATATAATACTGTCCGCCCTCATAGCGAAGGCGATTTTCGTCCGAAAGCTTCTTCCCCGTCTGAATACACAGAAGCATATCGTGAGGCTTCTCATCTTCCGCATAAGTATAATGCACATCATTGGTCGCTACCAGTTCAATCCCTGTCTCCTGAGACATCCGAAGAAGAGACTGATTGACCAGCTTCTGTTCCGGCAATCCATGATCCTGTAATTCCAGAAAGAAATTCCCCTCACCGAATACCTCCTGATAGCGGAGCGCGGCAGCCTTCCCTTCGCTGTACATCCCTCTCGCGATATTTCTCTGTACTTCTCCGGCAAGACAGGCGCTTAATGCAATGATGCCTTTGCTGTATTTCTTCAGCACATCCATGTCCACACGCGGTTTATAATAGTACCCTTCTGTGAATCCGATGGATACAATCTTCATCAGATTCTGATAGCCCTCCTGATTCTCGGCAAGCAGTACAAGGTGATAATACCTGTCGTCACCATTACCTATAGCTTCCTTATCAAATCTAGAGCCGGGCGCTACATAGACCTCACATCCGAGGATCGGGTTAATGCCCGCTGCCTTTGCCGCGCGGTAAAAATCGATCACGCCGAACATCACGCCGTGGTCCGTGATGGCAATGCTGTTCATGCCCAATTCTTTTACCCTTGAAATACACTCTTTAATTTTATTAGAACCGTCCAGCAGACTGTACTCGGTATGTACATGTAAATGCGCAAAACTCATAATAAAATGTCTCCTTTGTTGAAAAAAGCAGAGACAAACACTACATTTATCTCTGCCTTCTATATATCCTATCGTTCACAAAAATTAGTTATTGATCATAAAGCGGATCAGTCTGTCTGTATCCTCTTTCTCATATGCAATGACCTCAAGCTCCGGGATCTCTCCGTTTGAGAAAATATTTGCCATAGAAACATACTGGGATAATTTAGACTTCAGATTCAGTCTGTCACCTTCGCCTGTCACTAATTCAACTCGTCCTTTACACTCATCAACTGTTTTAAAAAATGCATCGATATCTGTAATATTCTGTACTTTCATGTTACAGTCTCCTTCCTTATATCAGCTCTTTTCTTTCCTTCTTCATTATAACTTATTTCCGCGAGATTTCAATATGATTTTCGAAGATTTGTATCTTACGCTCTTTAAACAAACGTCCAACCGCTCTCTTATAAGCATTTTTACTAATTCCGAATTCAGCCTTTATGGTACGCGCATCTGTTTTATCGTTAAACGGAAGGGAGCCGCCTGCACTTTCCAAACGCTCCAGTATCATCTGCGCATCATCGTCCATCTGAAGAAATGCCTTTTTGCGCACACTTAAATCCATCTTTCCATCTTCATGCACTTTCACAACTCGTCCTTCAATGACTTCTCCCACACGGAAACCATTAGGCGCCTCTCTTTTCGGAATCAGTGCCGAATATTGATCATCCACTGCTACGAACACCCCGAAATTATCACTGATCTCGTAGACACGTCCTTTCACCTCATCATCTTTTTTATAAGGTGTATTAAGAGACAGCTTATCATATACTTTCATTGTCGCACACAGTCTTCCGCTTTTATCCACATAAAGGGCTGCCAGTACTTCGTCCCCTTTGGACACTTTTGCGGTCTGCTCACGGAACGGAAGCAGAAGATCTTTCTCTAAGCCCCACTCAAGGAACGCTCCCACTCTTGCAGTATCCGCAACCTTCAAAGGCTTCACCTCTCCAAACAGAAGCTTCGGCGTCCGTGTAGTCGCGATCATTCGATCGGAAGAATCCTTATATAAAAAAACTTCGATCGGATCTCCGATTTCAATTCCTGCCGGCACTTCCTTTTTCGGAAGCAGTACCTTCTCTTCACTTGTTCCGAGATAAACACCAAAATCTACCTTTTTCACTACCATTAATGTTCGTTTTTTCCCTAATTCGTCTTGTAATCTCATCTTCTTCTCCTATATACGAAATTCTACAATTGCGTAAGGCTTGTCTTCCTCACTGCAAAGTTCCACCACTGTTCTCTCTCCGTCTCTTCCGATCTTCGGAACAATCTTGTCCCCATATCGCGCTGAATTTTTATATTCGACACGCAGATGCTTCACTTCTATTTCCTCTTCCAGCACCTCTTGCGCCATCTGCACATATCGACAATTATTGACATGCTCATTTGTATCGATATCACTTCTTCTTACTGCGAAGCATTCCCGCTCTTCCATCTGTTCCGGAAGCGGAATCTTTCTCGGGAGCACCTCCATCTCAAGGGGTTCACTCGTGCCATAGAGCTCCACCTCATCCTCTGATGGTTTCACCGGACGTCCTTTTTTCATGTCCATATACACCCAGAGAGAATGCGCATATGCGACCATATTTCCCTCTTTATCTCTGATACAGAAATTACGATCCCCAAACATACCTTTAAATCCAGATGCCCATGTATGTACACTGATCTCCTCCGCAATCTTTGGGTAGCGCACAACTTCTACCTGCCATGCAGACAACACCCATGCTCTCTGATTCTCTTTGAGATAATCAACGCCAAGACCTAAAAGCTCCGACTGAAAGGTACTGCAATCTTGAAAATAATTAATCATAGAAGGCAGTGTCATCTTCTCTGTATGGTCAATCTCACTGAATCTTACTTTTCCGCCAAATGAATATTCATTATTCCTTTGCATTTGCTACGTAGCTCCTTTCTGTCGTGATCACGCACTGATATCGATAGTCAATCTCTTTCAGCTGTTCTCTTACATATTTCTTTAATTCAATCTGTTTCTCTTTATCATACTCATGGGGCACAACCATGTCAAAGATTAAATTAATCTGTTCTTTTCCGTCTACCATTCGGAAATCATGGATACTTACCGCTTCATCCATCTTGCGTACTACTTCTTCCACGGTAACCTTTGCCTTCAACACCTGCTCGTCCTTCGTCTCCACCGGGTCCATATGTATAACTAGCAACGTCCCTAGGTTCTTTCTGGCGTCTCTTTCAATCCGGTCAATCCGCTCGTGGGATGCTTCGATATCCACATCATTGGGAACTTCTGCATGGATAGAAGCCATACTTCTTCCCGGTCCGTAGTTGTGTACGATCAGGTCATGGGTTCCTACGATTCCGTCATAGCCCTCCACAAATTCTGAGATCTTGGCATATTCTTCCGGGTCTACCGCCTCACCGATCAATGGTTCCAGCGTATCTTTTGCAATGCCAAGCCCTGCCCACATAACAACAACGGACACGCCCAAACCTACAAATCCGTCAATATTGATTCCTGTAAAATGGAAAAACAGAAGAGAGGCAACGGTTGCAGATGTGGTGATCACATCTCCCATCGCATCTGCCGCTGTAGCAAGCATCACTTTTGAGTCTACACGCTCGCCTAACTTCTTATTAAATCTTCCCATCCACAATTTCACACCGATAGATAACAGCAGAATAATAATGGAAACGGTTTGAAATTTCAGCGCTTCCGGATGTCTGATCTTACCGATCGCATCTTTGAAAAAGGTGAATCCGACTTGCATAACGAGGAAGGATACGATCAGCGCCGCAATATATTCAATCCTTCCGTGACCAAATGGATGCTCTTCATCCGCCGGCTTCTCTGCCATCTTCACTCCCACAAGTCCGATAATTGATGAACCTGCGTCTGACAAGTTGTTAAATGCATCAGCCATAACAGAGATACTGTGCATCAAATATCCAACAATCCACTTTACAACAAACAAAAACACATTACAAAAGATGCCTGTTACACTTGCCAGCACTCCGTAAGCAGTCCGCACAGACACCTTTTTTACATTTTCATAATCTTTTACAAAATGTCTTACCAGAAATTCAGTCATGACATTTCCTCCATCTCTTTCGTATCCTTCATCTAATTAAAAAAATAACTTTTTATCTTAAATTTTGAAACAGCAGTGACCATTTCGTAGGCATCTTCTGCCAACACATTTCGAAGCTCTTCTTTTCCTTCTTCTCCCACTGCGGTATAAGTTGCATCCGTGAAACAAAGATTCGGATACAGCACACACCACCAATTATGTCCTTCTGCCGACCCCAGTTCTATACGGAGCGCCTCATAATATCCCTTCGGAAAAAATACATCTCCGTACCTCTTATCCGGGAAATAGCAGGTTCTCACTACTGCTCTGGCATGATAAGGCATACCCTCTCTTACGAGAACACTCTCGGCGGTCGCTTCCAGCTCATCAAGATGCGCCTGCACCCATTGTTTCGCTTCGTCTACAGTAGGAGAAGCCGTCATGTTATCCTCCATATATGTGAGAACTTCGTCTCTTACTTCCCGCTTCACTCTCTGGTCTTCTTTGCTGTCACTGTTGGCAGGAACATGAAATCTCAACACTTCGTCTGCCAATCGGATCTGCGTTTTCTCTATGCGCGCTTCTGCTGCAAGGCTTCGATTCACTGCCACTGCCCACGTAAGAAAAGACGCCGCACAAATGCTCAGTATCACACAGATCCATTGTTGTCTTCTATTATCATTAAATTGCTTATTCGCTTCTATTCTCTTTCTTTCCACCTGTTATGTACTCCCTTTCTTTCTTTTCTATCTGGAGTCTGTACATCTTCTCAGGTGTTTATACAAGAAATTTACACTTTTTTTGTGCGGATCACATCCGTGACTGCCTCCACTTGGTTGTCAATATGCCTGCACATAATCTTCGTTGCCTCCTGCTTCTCATGGTGCGTGATCTTTGTGATCAGTTCCTCATGTTCTGCGATAAGCTGCGGATATACTTCCGGGTTTTTCAAATATTCCACCCGGTAACGGTACATCTGCTCTCTTAAGTTATTCAAAAGCTGGATCAGCTTCTGATTCCCGCTGGCTGTATTGATAATATCATGAAAATGAACATCCGCTTCCGCAATCTGGGTGATATCCTTCGTTTTCTGAGCTTTTTTAAATGTCTCTGCCGCCTCTTTCAATTCTTCGATCTCTTCTTTTGTAATCTTCTCACATGCAAGCTGCACAGACAGCTCTTCCAGTGCTTTTCGAACCTCCAGCACATCCCTTAAGCTCTTTTCTTTGATATCAGCCACCTCAGCACCTTTTCTTGGAATAACAAGCACAAGCCCTTCCAGTTCCAGCTTTCTGATCGCTTCTCGAATGGGCGTCCGACTGACTCCCAGTTTATTGGCAAGCTGAATCTCCATCAATCGTTCGCCCGGCTTAAGCTCTCCTCTCAAAATCGCTTGCCGGAGCGTATTAAACACGACATCACGCAAAGGCAGAAATTCATCCATATTTACGCTAAAATTCAGTTCTTTCATGATTTCCTCCTCACATTATGCATAGTAGTCACATGCACCTGCTTTGCAAGCTGTTCTTCTCTAATTCTTGCAGCCGCACGGCGCGCAAGAATCTTATCATCGTAAATACCAAAAACCGTAGGACCGCTGCCACTCATCATGGCATTTAACGCGCCTTCTTCTTTCATCACGTCTTTGATTCTCTCGATCTGCGGATATTCCGTAATGGTAACATTTTCTAATACATTTCCCATACTGGAAGTAATCTTCTTAAGATCACCTGTCTGAAGTCCAAGAAGAATCCCGTCAATATCCGGATGCTTTGTCACTTCCTGCGCATCCAGTTTCTCGTACACCTTTTGTGTCGATACACTAATAGGCGGTTTTGCCAACAGCACATGACACTTCGGCATCGCCGGAAGCGGCGTCAGTTCTTCACCGATTCCCTCTGCCAAAACGGTTCCTCTCATAATACAGTAAGGTACATCTGCCCCTAACTTCACGCCACGCTCCATCAATTCCTGGTCTGTAAGCCCCAGCTGAAATAAACGGTTCATTCCATAGAGCACTGCTGCCGCATTGGAGCTTCCTCCTGCCATACCTGCCGCAACCGGAATATGTTTCTCCAGAGAAATATGAACGCCTTCTTTTATAGCAAACTCGTCAATCAACATTTTTGCTGCGCGATAAGCCAGATTATTCTCATTGACCGGAAGATAAAAAAGATTGGTCTTTAGAGAAATTCCTTCCTTATCTGTCTTTTCCAACAGAATCTGATCATAGAGATACACCGTCTGCATAACCATGCGGACATCATGATAACCGTTCGGACGTCTTCCAAGAACATCCAGACCAAGATTGATCTTGCCCAGTGCTTTTAATTTTATTTTATCCATCTTTTGTTCTCCTGTACTTTGTACTCTGTATCTTGTATACAATGTACCTATAGTATACTCATATTTTCCTTAAAAATCAATATTTTATCTCCCGATTTTAAATCCGAATTTTCCATTTGATTGACTTCCATGATTCCTTCCATCGTAGTGCTGTACCGCTTGGCAAGCTCCCACAGATCATCCCCATCCTGCACAATATAACCGATAATCCCCGGACGTTTCTCCACTTCTTTTATATCGATTGGCTCATAGGTGATTTCTTCAATATTAAACAAGTGTACCGGCTTTTTGAAGAAGCTATGAAATGCCAGAACCGCCTTTACCTCGATCTCTCCGTTGCCCAGAAGACTGATTGAGAGCTGTTCGATAAAATGTGTAAAATCACACTTCATATCCTCACAGGTCTCGTTGCTCTCCATCACATAGGAAAATGGTATCATTCCCTGCCACACATCAAACGGTATTTCATCATCCGATGTCACATACAGGAAGCTGACATGAAGAACTCCTTCCACCAGAACGCCCTGTTCCACCGTCTCCGTATGTTCCACCTGGATTCTTCCGCCGCTGTGACAGATCTGCAGGATATTGTCCTGAAGCTCCGGAAGTGATAACTGCTCTCTCACTTTACATTTTGAATGATTCTGCATAAGAAGCTGTTCCATGACCTGCTCCTTAAACTTAGGACGGCACACCTGCGTCAGTGCATAAACATCTTGAAGAATCTCCACCTGTTCTTCCGTATAAATAACCATTCTTGCCTCCAACGCCGCCTCTACACCGAGACAGCGCATTTCTCCATCTTCATCCATCCGTGCTTCTATATTGATATCCGTCAATTCCGGATAAATCTGATGATACATCTGCTCCTGCGCTCCACTGCACTCTAACCGACCTTCATAAGGGATGGTCTGTTCCATCCATTCTGTTTTTCCATCCACCGACTCGTACAGACAAAAAAGCAGCAGTTCCCCTCTCAGTTCAATCTCATCGGTTCCGATTCTTGTATCTAATTTCCGGCTGGAAAGTTCTGTCCACAACAGTGTACCGATATTTTCCTTTGTACCCTCAAGTGTCACTTCTTCTTTGATGCGATAGATATCTCTTCCTCCGGAGAACAATCCAAGAAGCTGCGTGGTTTCTTTTTTCTTATATAATTTCTCGCTGTTTTCCACATCCATGGTAAGCTCTGTCTCTTTTTTCCCTTCCGAACTTACAAGAAGCTCTGCCAACACTTTGAGACTCAGCTTGCGGGAATTAATAACCGTCACGGTAAGTTCTGCATTCGACGATTTCAAAAAAGGAGCGCCTGCCAGCGGTTCCTCTACATAGATCATCTCTTCAAACGGAATCCTTCCTTCCAGCACACACAATTTCTGCTCTATATCGTCACTCTCATAGAGAATACGAAAAGCCAGCGTTCCTGCGGCTCTGATATAATTCTCCACTTCTTTCAGTTCTTCAACCTTCAGCTTTCCTTCACTTAATATGACTTTCCCGACATCACTTCTGGCATCCGGCACATTATAATCATCATCCAGATAAAATTGATCTGTGATCGTTTTGCCCTGCTGATAAATAAGCATTTCCTTTTTTTCATATTCCATATGATACAGCCTCCTTTTACTTCTACTCCTACAAAAACATGACTTGCTTTTCCTCGTAATCCATTTTTATCACTACATAGGGACAGGTTTTTTCTTTTTTGATGTCTTCTCCTTTTTGCGGTCCTCTTAGCTCTGTTATCACATAAATCGTATCTTTTGTTTCATAGCATGCTGTAACCTCCGCGTGATAGCCGTCGGTTTTCTTCTCGCCAAATCCCCTTGCAGCATACAGGATGCCTTGATCTGCATAGGTGATTCCAAAGACATTTTTTTCTTCTTTTTCAATCTGTTCTTTCAATTCCTGCGGCATTTCATCCTGTTCTATGACTGTGTATGCAAGATCTCTTTTCTTTTCATCCTCCATTTTCTCTATAGAACATGCGCTAAATGAACAGACTACTGCCGGCAGAAGTATGTACAAAAATAGTTTCTTCATGAATACACCACACGTAATTCTCTTTAACATCATACACAGCAGTGCTAGGAAAAATTACAAAAATGTTGTATACTGGTCACAAAAGCAATGAAGGAGACAGTAATTATGCACCAGTTATTACGAATGTCCGGTATTCTCCTCCATCCGACTTCTCTTCCATCCCCTTATGGGATCGGAGATCTCGGACCGGAGGCGCGCCGGTTTATCGATTTTCTTGTAGATTCCGGACAACATCTGTGGCAGCTTCTGCCTTTAACCCATACAGGCTTTGGAGATTCTCCTTATCAAAGTTTCTCCGCCTTTGCCGGTCAGCCGCTTCTTATAAGCCCCGACCATTTAAAAGAGCTTGGACTTATTACAGACGAACTTCTCGCCGGCGCACCATCCGGCGATCTTGAACATGTAGACTACAGCGCGGTCATCCCATGGAAATACAGCCTTTTAAAGTCCGCCTATGAACAATTTCTGACACAGCCATCAGACGCACTCTTTCAGGATTTCCAGAAATTCTGTGAAGAGGAAGCCTTCTGGCTTGATGATTATGCCCTTTATATGTCGGTAAAGGATGTAAACGACGGACGTATCTGGCTTGACTGGCCGGAACAGTTCCGCTCTCCGTCGGAAGAATTCAAAACCCAGTTAACGCAGACTTATGCAAAAGAGATCGGGTATTATCAATTTCTTCAGTTTTTATTCTTTACAGAATGGAAAGACTTGAAGACATACGCCAATGAGCGTGGCATTCGAATCATCGGCGATATTCCGCTCTTCGTGTCAATGGACAGTGCAGACGTATGGGCGAACAAGCATTTGTTCCAGCTTGATACTACCGGATATCCGCTGGCTGTCGCAGGCGTACCGCCGGATTATTTTTCTGCCACCGGACAGCTTTGGGGCAACCCGCTCTACAACTGGGAGGTTCATCAGGCAGACGGATTCTCCTGGTGGATCAAACGTATCCAGAATCAGCTGAAAATCCTGGACACGCTGCGCATTGATCATTTCCGCGGCTTCGAAGCCTACTGGTCGGTTCCTTACGGAGAAGAAACCGCAATTAACGGACACTGGGTCAAGGCTCCCGGAATGGAACTTTTCACCGCAGTCAAACAGGCGCTGGGAGAAGATCTTCCGATCATCGCCGAAGATCTGGGCGTTATTACCGACGAAGTCAATGCCTTGCGCGAGCACTTTCATTTTCCCGGAAAAGCTTCCGACAACTGGAACTGGAGATTTAAAAGCGGTGCCCTAACCGATGCTCTGGCAAAAGAATTAAAAGAACTGTCCATTTTATATGGCAGATATTACCAATAAAAAGAAAGAGAGATTGTTCAAATGATAAGATTTATAATCATCGTGATCATTTTATTCCTATATCTGATCCTCGGTATCCCGGTACTTGGCATCGAATGGCTGATCGGGAAATTCAATAAACAGGCGGAAGATTATCAATGTCTTCGCATGGTACAGAAGGCATTTCGCCTGATGCTTAAGATTGCAGGCACAAAGATCACTGTCATCGGAGAAGAAAACATTCCGGATGAGGCTGTCCTGTTTATCGGGAATCACCGCAGTTATTTTGATATTCTTCTGACCTATTCCCGCTGTAAACGTTTGACCGGATATATTGCCAAGAAGGAAATGTTGAGTTACCCGCTTCTTCGCACCTGGATGAAAAGACTGTACTGTCTCTTCCTTGACCGCGAAAACCCAAAAGAAGGACTGAAAACAATTCTTCAGGCAATCGATTATGTAAAACGCGGAATTTCCATCTGCATTTTCCCGGAAGGTACCCGCAACACCGGAGAAGAGTTAAGCCTTCTTCCTTTCCACGCCGGTTCCTTCAAAATTGCAGAAAAAACCGGATGCCCGATCATTCCGGTCAGCATGAATAATACGATTTCCATTTTTGAAAAACAATTTCCACGCATTCGAAAAACACATGTCATCATCGAATACGGGAAACCAATCTATCCGAATGAGCTGGACAAGGAAACGAAAAAACGACTTTCTGCGCACTGTCAGCAGATCATTCAGGACACAATCAACCGAAATCAGGCACTTGTATAGACATTCTCTTTTACTTTTATGCTCTCAGGTGCTATAATAGAACGGACTTTGATTATGATACGACGTAAGATAGAAGTGAATATAAAAGGAGATAAATAATAAAATGAACAGACAAGATCTAACTTTATTGACAGACTTGTATGAACTGACCATGATGCAGGGTTATTATGAGGAAAGCCAGAACGAGGTCGTTATCTTTGATGTATTTTTCCGTCAGAACCCTTGCAACAATGGTTATTCTGTATGTGCGGGACTTGCACAGGTAATTGACTATATCAAAAACCTGAATTTCACTTATGAAGACGTAGACTATTTGCGAAGCCTTAAAATCTTCAGTGAAGATTTTCTTCAATATTTGAGCGGTTTCCACTTCAGCGGAGACATTTACGCCATTCCGGAAGGAACGGTCGTATTTCCAAAAGAACCTCTGCTGAAAGTCATTGCTCCGATCATGGAAGCGCAGCTTGTTGAAACTGCAATTTTGAATATTATCAATCACCAGTCTTTGATCGCAACCAAGACTTCCCGTATTGTTTTTGCTGCAAACGGAGACGGGATCATGGAATTCGGATTAAGACGTGCACAAGGACCGGATGCCGGTCTCTATGGTGCAAGAGCCGCTATGATCGGCGGATGCGTCGGAACCTCCAACGTTCTTGCCGGACAGCTCTTTGACGTTCCGGTCATGGGGACTCACGCACACAGCTGGATTATGAGCTTCAAAGATGAATACACCGCATTTAAGACGTATGCCAGTATGTATCCTGACAACTGTACGTTACTGGTGGATACCTATGACACACTGAAATCCGGTGTCCCGAATGCGATCCGGGTTTTCCGCGAATTTAAAGAATCCGGAAAACCTCTGAAGAAATACGGCATTCGTCTGGACAGCGGTGACCTTGCATATCTCTCCAAAGAAGCAAGAAAAATGCTGGATGCCGCCGGCTTTGAAGATGCGTCTATCTGTGCATCCAACGATCTGGATGAATATCTGCTCCATGATCTTAAGATGCAGAAGGCAGCTATCACCTCCTGGGGCGTCGGAACAAACCTCATCACGTCCAAAGACTGTCCATCCTTCGGAGGCGTTTATAAGCTTGCAGCGATACAGGATGCCGATGGTAATTTCATCCCGAAGATCAAACTGTCTGAAAACACAGAGAAGATTACGAATCCGGGAAATAAGACCATCTATCGTATCTATGATAAAAAAACCGGGAAATTAAAAGCAGATCTCATTTGCTTCGCCGATGAAACATATGATACTTCTGAAGACTTATTGCTCTTTGATCCGATTGCCACATGGAAAAAGACACGTCTTGAAGGTGGCTCTTACACAATGCGAGAGCTTCTTGTACCTGTTTTCCGCAAAGGAGAATGCATCTACAACTCTCCGTCTGTTATGGAGATTGCTTCGTATTGCAGGGAAGAGAAAGAAACCTTGTGGGATGAGACAAAACGTCTTTTCTATCCACATCAGGTACATGTGGACCTCTCCCACAAGCTTTATGATGTTAAAAAATCACTTCTCGATCGAATGAGTATAACAGAATAATTATGAAGGAGAATTAACAAGCATGAAAATTATTGTATTGGCCGGAGGACTGAGTCCTGAACGTGATGTCTCTCTGACGTCCGGCGCCGGAATCTGTAAAACTTTAAGAGAAAAAGGACATCAGGCCTTTCTGCTGGATGTCTTTTTCGGACTTCCATATGACACTGACAAACTCGACGAAGTTTTTGATCTCCCCGGCGGCGGACTGGAGATCGCAGAAGGTATTAAGACAACCGTTCCTGATCTTGAAGCTTTGAAAAAACAGCGTCCTGATCAGTCTGACTGCCTCATCGGACCAAATGTCCTCGAACTTTGTAAAATGGCAGACATCACATTTATGGGCCTCCACGGTTCTATCGGAGAAGATGGAAAACTGCAGGCAATGTTTGACGTCCTCGATATTCATTACACCGGTCCGAACGCCCTTAGCTGCACATTATCGATGAATAAACTTGTTTCAAAACAAATCTTCAAAATGAGCGGTGTTCCGACTCCACGAGGAACTTCTTTGACACCAAAAACAAAAGATACCCCTCTTTCTGAGCTCGGATACTACCTGCCTCTCGTACTGAAGCCGTGTTCCGGCGGTTCCAGTATCGGTGTATTTATCGTACATACAGAAGAGGAATACAAAGAAGCCGTTCATCAATCCTTTGACATAAACCACGAAGAAGAAGTTGTTGTGGAGCCTTATATCAAAGGGCAGGAATTCGCCTGCGGAATCCTTGCCGGCAAGGCACTCCCGTTAGTGGAGATCGTTCCTAAAGACGGACTCTTTGATTATGCAAATAAATATCAGGCCGGCGGCGCTCAGGAAATCTGCCCTCCGGTATCAATAAGTGAAGAACTTCAGGAAAAAATGAAAAGAGCAGGAGAAGCCGCTTTTGAGGCGCTCCGCATGGATGTATATGCCCGCGCAGATTTTATTGTCGATGAGTCCGACGGTGAGATCTACTGTTTTGAGGTCAACGCTCTTCCGGGCATGACCTCTGCCAGTCTGTATCCAAAGGCTGCCAAAGCATATGGATTAGACTACGGCGACCTGTGCGAACGAATCATAGAAGAATCTAAGAAGGCACGTTATCAATAGGAGGAGCTTTACCGATGAAAAATCTTACATTAGAAAATATAACCACCGCATGCCATGGTACTTATCACGGCGATGAAGCCAGCTTCAAGAAAGAAGTTGCCGGCGTTGTAATCGACAGCAGAAAAGTTGAAAAAGATTATTTATTTGTAGCAATCGACGGTGCGAATGTGAATGCTCACAAATTTATACCTGACACCATTGAAAAAGGAGCTCTGTGCGTTGTGTCCCACGAAGATCTGGGCGAAACAGGCTTCCCGTATATTCTTGTAGAATCTACCGGTCAGGCACTTCTCGACATTGCTAAATTGTACCGCGATTCCTTCGATATAAAAGTAGTCGGAATTACAGGAAGCGTTGGAAAAACAAGCACCAAAGAAATGATTGCTTCTGTTTTATCTCAGAAATACAATGTACACAAGACACTCGGTAACTTCAATAACGAATGGGGTCTTCCTATTACCATCTTCGAAATGAATGAGACACATGAAGTTGCCATTTTGGAAATGGGTGTCAACCACTTCGGAGAAATGAGACGGTTATCCTCTGTTGCAAGTCCTGATATCTGTGTCATTACGAATATCGGTATGGCACATCTGGAATTTTTCAAGACAAGAGAAGGTATCTTCCAGGAAAAATCCCAAATGATCCAGGACATGAAAAACGGCGGAACCATTATTCTAAATGGGGATGACGATATCTTAAGCAGCTGCGGTCCGATCAAAGGGGTTACTCCGCAATTCTTCGGCATTGGCAAAAATAATGAATTCTACGCAGACAACATTACCTCCCTCGGACTGAAAGGCACATCCTGTACCATTCATCTTCCGTCCGGAGAATGCTTTGACTGCACTGTCCCGCTACCCGGAGCACACATGGTATCAAATGCCCTTTCCGGAGCAGCCGTTGGATATAATCTCGACTTAACTGCCGAGGAGATCAAAGCCGGAATCGAACATCTTCCATCCATTCCGGGAAGAGGCGCTATCATCTCCACAGATAAACTCGTGATCTTAGATGACTGCTATAATGCAAACCCAGTCTCTATGAAAGCATCTATGGATGTCCTCGATCTCGCCATCGGCAGGAAAGTCGCTGTACTTGGCGATATGGGTGAACTGGGGGATGATGCGTCCCGCATGCACTATGAAACCGGCGCTTACGCTTCCAAAAAAGGAATTGATCTTGTATGTGCAATCGGTACACTGGGTAAAGAGATTGCCGCCGGAGCTTCTGACAGCGGTGTCAAAGAAGTCTTATGGTTCGAGACAAAGGCAGACTTCCTTGCCGCAGCAAGTGAATTCTTAAAAGACGGAGATAACGTCTTAGTGAAAGCCTCCCATGGAATGCATCTGGAAGAAATCGTAGAAGCATTACAACATTTATAAAAGGAGTAGATTATGGATTATCAGCTTCTTGCATTAGATCTGGATGGTACACTTACCAATTCAAAAAAAGAAGTATCAGAGCCCACCATCAAGGCTCTGATACAAATACAGGAACAGGGAAAAAAAGTAGTTCTTGCCAGCGGACGGCCGACCAGAGGTGTTGTTCCTCTTGCCGAGAAGCTTCATCTTAAGGACTACGGAAGCTACATTCTATCCTTCAACGGCGGACGAATTACCGACTGCCGGACAGGGCAGGTGATTTACAACAAAACTATCCCTGACGATGTTGCTCTTCCCCTGTTTCACATCGCAAAGAAATACGCCGGCGTAGATATTCTCGCCTACACAGAAGATAGCATCTTATCCGGGATCAGACCGAACCAATATACAGAATTAGAATCCCGCATTAATCATATGCAAATCATTCAGGCAAAAGATTTCCCGGAAGAAATCACGGAGCCTTCCAATAAGCTATTGATCACCGGAGAACCGGAGACCATTCAGCGAATTAAAAAAGAAGCAGAAGAATACTTCCGCTCCTATCTATATATTTACTGTTCAGACCCGTTCTTCCTTGAGATCATGCCCCCTCGTATCGACAAGGCACATTCTCTTCTTAAGCTCCTCACCAGTATCGGACTTTCCGCCGAGCAGATGATCTGCTGCGGCGACGGTTACAATGATCTCACCATGATCGAGACTGCAGGACTCGGTGTTGCTATGGCAAATGCCCAGTCTATGGTCCTTGAACGCGCGGACTATATTACAAAATCCAACGATGAAGACGGCGTATTACATGTCATCAATAAATTTATGCTTGAAAAGAATTAAGCTCTAGCTGCCCTTGAACAGTATCCGCAATATTTACACAGCTGTTACCCATACGGTCAATGCTGTACAGGATACTGTTAAACGGTGCGGTAAGACTTGCATCGCATTTTCCCTTACTTACCCGACTCATATGTGCTTTTCTCATACTAATATCAAGCTCCATGATCTTCTCTCGTTTCTTAACGAGCTCTTTCGCATGCTCTAACTTTCCACTCACAATTGCTTCCAGGACTTCACTGTACATCGTTTCAATCAGTTCAAGACTTTTCCCGAGATCCTTCATTGCCTCTTTCGAATACTTATACTTTTTCTCCATCTTTTCTTTGATTCCTCCGGCAACTTCACCGCACAGAATCCCCATACGGTCAACGTCACTGAGCACATACATGATTCCGGCACTCTGGGATGCCTGTTCCTCATTTAATGATCCGGAGGCGAACAGATCCGTCAAATATTGTGTGATTCGTGCATGAAGACTCTTTACTGCGTCTAATTTGCAATGCACATCCTCAATCTCTTTCTTTTCTTCATTTTTCAGCGCTTCTCTCGTCTGTCTGATCATATCCCTTACAATCTCGCTGCAGTGAAGCACTTCTTTTGCCACCAGTTGTAAGGCTGCCGTAGGCTGTCCGATCAGCTTCTCATCAAGATACAAAGGCTCCGACAAACTGTACTGTTCTTTTCGTCCGTCGGGAATAATACGCATGACAATTTTCACCATGAGCCAGATAAGCGGCACCCAGATCAATGTCATGACACAGTTAAATACCGTATGTGCATTTGCAATCTGTCTTGATATCACTTCAATCTCCGGTCCTTTCGGCGAAATCATCTGAATAAATTGTGCAAACGGACCTACAAACCAGATAAACAAAAACGTACCTGAGATATTAAACACACAGTGTGCTACCGCCGTTCTCTTTGCATCCTTCGTCTGTCCGATGCTTGCCAGAACCGCCGTGATCGTCGTTCCGATATTATCTCCAAACAAAATAGGAATCGCACCGGCGAGACCGATCACACTCGTCATCCCGTCCGGGCCTGCCTGTGATGCAAAATTCTGTAATACCGCAACCGTCGCACTACTGCTCTGCACCACAAGTGTCATCAATGTACCAACAGCTACACCCAGAATCGGAACATCTGATACCCTGGCGATCATCTCCGTAAAAACAGGACTGTCTGCCAACGGTTTCATCACACCTCCCATGGTCTCTATTCCAAGGAATAATAAACCAAACGCAAAAATCGTCTGCCCGATATTTTTCACTTTTTCCGACTTCACAAGAAATGAAATAATAAATCCTGCAAAGATAATTGCATAAATATAGTCACTGAGCTTAAATGCTATGATCTGCGCTGTCATTGTTGTACCGATATTAGCGCCGATAATAATAGATATTGCCTGCGGAAGGTTCATAAAACCGGCGCTTACAAATCCGATTGCCATTACTGTCGTTGCACTGCTGCTCTGAAGCACTGCTGTCGTAAGAGCGCCTGCCAGCACTCCCATCACCGGATTCTTCGTAAGAAGCGCAAGTATACTTCTCATCTTCTCACCGGCAGCCTTCTGAAGACATTCACTCATCATGTTCATTCCGTAAATAAAAATAGCCAGTCCTCCAAGTAAGCCAAATGCAATCTGTATTTTCTCGTTCATCACTTTCTCCTCACATACAAACTTTCGATTTTACCATTTCAATATACATACTCTATGTAAAATTCTCTGTCAGAGTTGTGTTAAATCTATGTAAAATCTTTTACATTTTTAACCTTTCTTTTTCAGAAGGTCTTCACACTTTCTTCATTATTTTTTTCTTGCATATTTGGACTTCACATATGATAATATTTATATTAAGATTTAGATATTTTCATCATATAAACTGTCTGATAAAGGGGATATTGATTCCCGGATAAAGGGGAGACAACTATGAACTATGAACTACTGAAAACTTATAAAAAACACTTTTCATCATTGGGACTTATGTATTTTTTTGGAGCGCTTATCATTATCGGTGTACAGGTTGCTGTCTCCATGTTGGTACTTGCTTTTGCTCCGTCCCTTCTTGACAATCCGAATCTTTCGCTGCTTGTCTCTATGCTCCCGACTTATGCCATAGCCTTTCCGCTGACCAGTCTGTTGATCCGACAGGTACCCGGTGTGCAGATGAAAAAGCATAACATGAAACCTACTCAGCTTCTGGGGGCTTTCGCGATTTCTTACGCTCTCATGTATCTGAGTAATCTTGCCGGGCAGTTTTTCACAAATATTATAGGCATTATCAAGGGTTCTCCGGTAGACGATGCTATTGCAGATCTTGTTTCCGAACTTAACCCTCTGACCGCCTTCTTCGTTATGGTATTACTTGCCCCAGCCCTGGAAGAATGGATTTTCCGCAAGCTTCTGGTCGACCGGACCATCCGCTATGGGGAGGGAACTGCTATTTTCCTGTCCGGGCTGATGTTCGGACTGTTCCACGGCAATCTGAATCAGTTTGTATACACTTTCCTCGTTGGCGCATTCTGGGCATTTATCTATGTCAAAACAGGACGTCTTCGTTATACCATCTACCTTCACATGGCTCTGAATTTTATGGGTTCCATCGGAAGCCTGTTTTTCCTTGACGCAATCTCTACCCTGGAGGGCGGTTCTTCTGCCATGAACGGTTTTCACTTTCTTCTGGGGATGCTGCTTCCACTGGCTATCGTCATTCCCTACTTGATTGTTGTGTTCGGACTTGTAATCTCAGGTATCGTTCTTCTTGTAACAAATTGGAAGCGTTTCCGACTGATTCCAGCCGAGCTCTTTATTCCAAAAGAGAAACGGTTTTCTGTCATTTTCTTAAACGCAGGTATGATCCTCTACGTTCTGTTCTGGATCATTCAGATCATTTTGCAGCTATTTATGTGATGATTCTCGCGCCCGTGGCGGTCGCATATGCGACATCTACATCTCACGCCGCAGTGCGTATCCTGCCGGAGGCTTTTTTATGGTATAGAAACAGAGTTTCTATACCATAAAAAAACACTGTGTGAATTGCTCACACAGTGTTTTTTTCACCTAATATAATACAATTATTTAAGGTTAACTTCAGCACCCTCTGCCTCAAGTTTAGCTTTGATTTCCTCAGCCTCTGCTTTAGAAGCGCCTTCTTTGATTACCTTTGGAGCTCCGTCAACTACTTCTTTAGCTTCTTTCAGTCCAAGTCCTGTGATCTCACGAACAACTTTGATAACTTTAACCTTAGATGCTCCAGCAGCTACTAATTCTACATCGAACTCATCTTTCTCTGCTTCTCCGCCTGCTGCTTCTCCGCCTGCTGCTGCAACTACTACTCCTGCTGCTGCAGAAACACCGAACTCTTCTTCACAAGCTTTTACTAAATCATTTAATTCTAATACTGATAACTCTTTGATTGCATCAATAAATTCAGCTGTTGTTAATTTTGCCATTTTATTATCCTCCATTTAATAATTTTTATTTTTTAATCTTACTCCTCTGTTGCTGGAGCTTCTTCTGCCGGAGCCTCTTCTACTGCTTCTTCTGCCGGAGCAGCTTCACAGTTCTCAGCGCCGCCCTGCTCTGCGATCTGATTAAGAACACGAGCAAGATTTGTAATTGGTGACTGTAAGCTTCCAAGTAACTTGGACAGTAACTCTTCTCTTGATGGGATCTTGGATAACTCTGTAAGACCATCTACATCATATACTGTACCTTCAATCACACCTGCTTTTAATTCAAGAGCTTTCGCATTTTTAGCGAATTTGCATAAAATTCTTGCAGGAGCTGTAGCGTCGTCTTTAGAGATCGCAAGGGCGCTTGGTCCTTCCAAATGCTCATCCAGCTGTGCGAAATCAGTTCCTTCAAAAGCTCTCTTCATCATTGTGTTTTTACAAACTTTGTAGATGATCCCTGCGTCTCTTAACTCTTTACGAAGAGCTGTGTCTTCTGCAACAGTAAGTCCGCGGTAGTCAACTAATACAACACTTGCTGCATCTTTGACATCTTCTGCAATAGCCTGTACGATAGGTTGTTTTAATTCAACTTTTGCCACGAATGGTGCACCTCCTTATATTATTTTAGGTATGCTGCCAAAAAAACGCCTTTGCATCCAAAGACACAAAGGCGCTGTAAATTCACTCATAACAGAATCTAACTTTCCTCGGCAGGCGTTTCTCAACTTACGCTCACGCACCTGCTGTCTTCGGCAACTTTAGTTAGATTACCATACAATACAAGTTTTGTCAATATTTTTCAATACTATTTCACTATTTCTCGATTCTTGAATGCAGTCCCTGTTGTAAATGCGTTTCATGTTATCCATAGACTCGACATATATATCAGAAACCTCAACAAACAATACAAACAACGTAATAGCGAGGCATCCAATTCGAGCCCCTACATACCTTCTTAAAGAGTATCTTTCAAATATCTTGCAATTAGCAACGTTGCAATAAACTTCCAATAAGAGCTTTACACTCCGGAGACATTTCTTCTTAGTGTCATAAAAGATTCCCTTGCATTGATATTTATTTTATCATAGAAGAACCCTCTATATCTTAATTTGCAAAAAATTTTTCAATTCTAATTTACCAAAGCAAATTATTTATACTATTGTTCTCTATCTATTTTATAATATAAATCACTATATAATCCTTTCTTCTTTAACAAATCACAATGATTTCCACGTTCTACAATTTCTCCTTTGTTGAGAACAATAATATCATTTGTTAGGTCTTTCACTTGTTCAACTTTATGCGTGACAAATACTGTTAACTTATTTTGCGATAAATCTTTATATAATTTTAACATACTTTTTTCTGCTAATACATCTAGAGAGGCATCTGGTTCATCCAACAAATATACATCTGCTTTTTTTAATAAACTTCTTTATTGTCGTGAGACCGTGTTCGATAGTTTCCAGAATAAACACAATATTCACACCTCAAATTACAATTTTGCGTTACTTGTAAGATTAAGAAATTTAATTTTGTGTTATAATAGTATGGTAAGTAATCGGTTGCAGGATGTTTAGTTGTCATAACTCGTTTCGACTTTAAATAGCCTCTTTCATACAACCGTTCCATATAAGTTTTTACATAATCTGTTTTTTCAGCTTCCCCAGCTAAATACGCATAAACAATATCTGGCAATTGTATAATTTCATCTTTATTAACATCATAACAATATCGACCTTTTGTAGTTTTAAACAAATGAATAAATGGCTTTTCTATCATATTCTTCTCTCCTTGTTTATCCTTTAACCAATATCCCATTTTGTAACCGATAGCACTTTCCACTCCACTTGGCAAATTCCAAATCATGCGTCACTAAAAGAATTGACTTATTCATATTTTCATGTAGGTCTTTAAATATTTTTTCTATATTTTTCTTAGACTGTTCATCCAAATTCCCTGATGGCTCATCCGCCACAAGAATATCCGGATCATTAAACATAGCTCTTGCAATCGCTACCCTTTGCTTCTCGCCACCAGAAAGCTCTTTAGGGTATTTCAGCAGTAGCCTATTGTCAATTTGTAAATAGTTTGCTAATTCTTCCGCACGCTCTAACGACTGTTTCTCATCTGCCTTATCCAAAAGAGCTGGCAAAATCATATTATCAAGTACCGTAAGATGTTCTAAAAGAAAATAGTCTTGAAATATAAATCCAATCTTTCTTCTACGAAGATCTGCCAATTCATCGTTCCACAATTCTTTTTCTTTTATGCCATCAACAATCACATCTCCTTCCGTTGGTACGTCTAATAAGCCTATTATTTTTAACAAGGTAGTTTTTCCACAACCAGAACGTCCGATAATTGAAATATATTCTCCCTGCGAAATTAAAAAATCAATTCCTTTCAATACTTTAAATTCATCTTGTCCGGGAATTTGATATGATTTTTTAATGTCTTTCAATTCAATTTTCATCTTCCTCTCCCCCTCACACCATTTTTCAGATTCAATTTATTCAATTGATACCGATACAATATGAAAGTTAACAATATCTGCAACAAAAGATATACTATCCATATAATAATAAGAGTCTCCCAGAGTTTTCTGCTTTCTACTCCCGATACAAATCGCATTTTCCATACAAAAGTTACCACTATAGTTGCAAGAATATATGCAAAGATCAATGGAATCGATATAAATCGACAAATTTCTCTCCACAAACTATGTTTGATTTGTTTTTTATGTATCCCAAGAAAAAATAATGTTTGAAATCTCTTTTGTTTCTCTTCCCGTTCATATTCTATTTTTATAAAACTGAAAATAAATACACAAAAAACTGATAATAACATTTCTATCGAAGTTGATATTTGTTCTAATTTTCTCTCCGCTTCCATATCTGTAATCTTCTCGGTTTTGCTGTAATATGGTTGAATTAAACGATCCCATGAGGAATCTTCTATATGTCTAGCTGCAAAAACAGAAAGTTCTTTCTCTACTTCTTTTTTATTTTTCTCCGGGCAATCAACAAAGTACAAAACAGATGGTCCCTCCACATCATCCAGTTGATTAAAGTAATCATCTGAAAACACAACAATATGTTCCTGAACTCCTCTTTCAAATACTCCCGTTAAAACTTTTCTCTCCTGACCAATCACTTTTCTTGGCGGATAATAATTTTCTCTAACAAAGGGATTATACCAACGAAGCGGCTGCCCTTCTTTGATGAAAGGCGTCCTTCTATTCATATACCATTCTAAAGGATGCGCCTTTACGGAACAATCTTCTTGATAAACTACATAAATTTCATCTTCAGACAATGTGAAGTTCGATATATTCTTTTTTTCATCTCTACATAATCTTTCATAAGTACTTTGGGAAATTCCTATATGCTGTCCCTGAGGCCAGATAATTTTATGATAATAATTATTAGCAACATCAATCCAATCCGTAGGATTTCCCTGTACGGATGTAACCCTGATCATCGGATATGACTTTACATCTGCTAGTTTTTTCTCTCTTAATTCTGTGAATAATTCTTTGTCTTCTGGATATGCCATGCAAACATACTCATGTGGAAATAGTGTATCTGGTGAAGGTGCCGAAAGTTTTCCGGCCATTGTTACAGACAAAAATCCTAAGAAAATAAAATGGAAAGCAAAAATCACAGATTGAAGACCTGCTTCTTTAAAAAAACCGCTTTGTATAGGAATTTTATCTAAAAGTACTTGAAAGTTTTTTGTTTTCCATCTTCTATTCAAGCTCTCAAAAAGGCGAATGGAACATAACACACACATACCACCTAATGTAATACCGTACACAAAGATATTTAAACTTTCTCCATTTCTCCTCTGCATATACCTTCCGATAGAAAAAATCAGATATCCTAACGATAGTATAACCGTAATTACAACAACACTTTTCGCAGGAGTCAAAAGATTCCTAATATTTCTTTTTTCTCCCCGCAATTCCCTCCGTAACAAAATTGACGAAAGCCAAATAATTATCCCTGATAAACACAGATATAATACTCCCGATAGAAAGAAAATCTGAAATTGAATTTTTCCATCTATCAATACACCAATTTCCTTTTCCAACACTTCCCTTAGTAGATAGTAAATTCCCATACCAAGGATATAGCCTGGAATCATTGACAATACAATCATAAACTCGTATTCCATTTTCCATGCAATACTACTAAGTCTTTCTCTACTTCCCAAAGTCCAGAACAAATTTCTTCTTTCTTGGTGATTATGAACATAATTAAAAAATGCTGCTATTGCAAAAAAAATATAAAAAATAATAATAACCAGAAGTGCATTGGTTAAAATTCCATTTAGACCCTCCGTAGGAAGAACAGATCTTGCGCTATAGTTTTTCTGAAATTGTTCTTTTACTGCAAATAAAGCAAATGCTGATCCAAGAAGAAGACCATTACCAACGCATACTAAAATAACCGCCTTCGAAGGGTGTAATGCATCTTTTCGAATAATTTTTCGAAGCCTTTTATCATAATTCCCGGGAAATGCAAGTCTCTGTTTCCTCTCTTCTTTTTCCGTCCTGTTTTTAATTTTATTAATTTCCCATTCATTAGTAAAACGGTCAACATCCGATAAATAGCTTTCCACCATAAATTCAAGAAATACAAAAATCGCTTGAAAAAAAGGAGCTACTAACAATTCATATTCTTGAAATGCAAAAAAAGCGGCAACGTTTATCAACTCTGATATATTAATAATTTTACCCAGCGAAAAATAGTTTTTTCTAAATATCAGCAGTACTGCTTTGACTCCAGCAAGTAGCCCTACCACCATAGGAAAAATCAAGAATATCAAAAGAAGATAAACGTTACCTCCCATATCTGCCATAGTATATAATTGTTTCTCAAAAACTGCCTGTTTATAGAACTCTATAATAGTATAGCTTTCACCATTCAGCACCGTCCACGGATAAAAAACAGACATAAAAATCCCTACTAAAAAAATAATACATAAAATCCTAAACACTTTCTTACGCATATGTATGCCTTTCTCCAATATCAGATTTCAAATAAAGAATTAGTGAATTTGTAGTTTCTTATCAGATTTTATCTATATAATTCTATATTATTTTAATATTATACGACAATTCGAGCAAAAAGTATATATCTTTTTATGATATTTTTAGAATTTTTTAGATAATTATTACCACATCCAACTGCAAAATTATCATATGCTCACCAGTCTAAGTCATAAACATCTGCAATTTCAAATACAACTGAGTATCTTCTAATTTTTTTGTGAACGTTACTGAATAATCAACTTTTTCCATCTAAGGCAGCTCTTTTATCATAGATCGTTTTCCATTGGAAATAATAACTTTTGTTAACACAGCGTAATTACACATACTATAATATAAGTACAGAATATTGCACGTTTTGTCTTGGGAGGGGTGAAAGATATGTTAGCAGTAAATTACCCAGAACTAAGAGGAAACATGAAAGAATATATGGATAAAGTCTCAGATGATTATATTTACTGGCAAACGGAAGACCGAAAAACACTCAAAAGAACCATTAGTCGGAGATCTCTCCGGATTTTGGAGTCGCAGAATCAAGGCGAAGGATCGATTGATTTATAAGATAGCTACACAAAATGTCTATATTCTTTCTTGTCGTTATCATTATTCCAATCACTAAATATCGAAAAACAGGAAGTCCCTGCACTTCCTGTTTTTCATTTCAAAGAAACTATTCTTGATCATTGGTCAATTTCAGCTTATCCAGCACGTAGAAAATCAGACTTAAAATCATGGCAACTACACATGCAAGCACCATTCCTGTAAGCTGAATGTTGCCAAAATTCACTTTGATACCGGACAGACCTGTCACAAACACAATTGAGGTCAGCATCAGATTTCTGGATCGTCCGTAGTCCACTTGAGAATCTACAAGAATACGAATACCGGAAGCGCCGATCATACCATATAAAAGGAATGAGATTCCACCAATTACCGGTCCCGGAATCGTCTGGATCAACATTGCCAGTTTTCCTACAAATGAACATATGATAGACAGCACTGCCGCTCCGCCGATCACTCGTACACTGTACACCTTAGTTACAGCCATAACTCCGATATTTTCGCCATAGGTCGTCGTTGGTACAGAACCGATCAAACCGGATAACATGGTCGAAAAATTATCTCCGAATAATGAACGGTGGAGTCCCGGCTTCTTGAGAAGATCACGCCCTACAATCTTACTTGTCACAACCTGATGCCCGATGTGTTCCGATGTAATAACTAAAAGAACCGGCAAGATCATCATAATCGCTCCGAGATCGAACTTCGGCGTCTGGAAATTCGGAACCGCGAACCATGCTGCCTCTGCTACCTGTGAAAAATCAAGAATACCACAGGCAAGCGCCGCAATATATCCCGCAATAACCGCAATCAAAATCGGAATGACAGATAAAAATCCGCGGAATAAAATATTTCCAAAGACAGCAACACCGAGCGTTACCGCAAACACAATCACATTTTTCATATCTATAGTTTCATCCAGAAGTCCGGCATTACTTGCCGCAGAACCAGATAATTCCAGTCCGATCAAAGCTACAACCGGACCCATCGCCGCCGGGGGCAGAACAATATCAATCCAGTCTGTCCCACATTTATAAATAATAAAAGAAAGAACACAGCCACAAAATCCTACTGCAACAAAACCACCAAGTGCATATTCATAGCCCATTTCAGCAATGACAATTCCCGCCGGAGCAAGAAACGCGAAACTGGAGCCAAGATAAGCCGGAGCCTGTCCTTTCGTCACCGCGATAAAAATTAAGGTACCAACTCCGTTCATGAATAACACGATTGCCGGATTGATACCAAAAATAAACGGTACCAGCACAGACGCTCCAAACATTGCGAACATATGCTGAATACTCAGAGGAAGCAGTAGCTTAAAAGGTACTTTATCCTCAACTTGAATAATTCTCTGATTTTCCATTTGATTTCCTCCTACTTGTATAAACTCTCACTTTTTATATTCTATCATACAAGCAGGAGGAAAGAAACTATCTTTTTCTTCCAGCTACAGCATTTGCATCCTTCCATCTTCCACCCTGCATATTTCTGCCCTGCTGGCTAAGAAGAAGTGACACGATGTTAAACATACTGGCTGCTGAAGTGACTGCATAAAAACGGGTATAATTTTCTTTGTTCAAATTCGCAGATACCCACCCGAAGCCTGTAAATACATTCACCAATATTAAGATTACAGTGAGTATCAAAAATGCTTTCCTGTCGCCTATAGAAAAATACAGACCAACTGCTGCCAGCCCACTATATATCACCGCTGCCACAGCTGTATTTCTGTAGTTTCGCAAAAACTCTCTCTTCTTCATACTGATCAATAATATCAGAAGTAAAAAGATTGCAATCAGTAGAAATTCCAACGCCACTTGTTCCTTCGTTATCACTTGAAGCCCCATGACGCCCATTCCGATAAATGCGTGGACAGCAGGCGCCAGAAGGAGTGCTAATATCTGGAACAATACAAATTGAATTCCAAGCTTTGATGTACATTGAAAGACCAGCTCTGTCGCAATAGAAATGATACACCACGCCGCGAAAAGCCATGTGAAATGTCCGTTTCGGAATATATTTCCAAAAAAGAAACTTAACACAGCGCTTAAAACAAATCCATAGATTAAAATCAGCCCTATGGTCCGATTTAATTGACGCACTGTAATATATTCTTTCTCCGTGTCCATACTGAGCACATCTTTGAATACTTCCGTGAGACGCCCCATCTTCTCTTCAAACACTTCACTGTCCATCGTCTCGTACTGAACATTATGCTGTCTGATATATCGGCACATCCACTCGATCTCTTCCAGATTCTTTTTTTCTTCTTTCAGCTCTTCTAATCTATATTCTGCTGCTTCCGGAAGTTCCAATTCGTTTTCAATGATTCTTTTAATATCCTTTACCGAAATTCCAAGAATTCTCAGATGTTTGATCTTACGGAGCGCCTCTACGTCTCTGTCACTATACGCCCTATAGTTATTGGCTTCGTTTCGTTCCGGTGTGATCAATCCTTCTTTTTCATAAAATCGAATATTAGCTCTTGTCATTCCCGCAAGCTTTTCTACTTCTTGTATCGTCATATCTAACACCTGCCTTTCCTTGTTAAGGAAATCATAAACTATAAACCTTGTTTACAGTCAAGTGTTTTCAAAATTTTTCGCTTCCCCTTACTCCATTTTCTCTAAAAACGCTTTGTATCCGCGATAGCCCTCGTAAATATCCGCTTTACTTGCAATTTCCCAAGGCGCATGCATAGACAATACTGCCATTCCACTGTCGATGACATTCATTCCATAATTTGCCATAATATAGGCGATCGTTCCGCCGCCGCCCTTATCTACTTTACCGAGTTCCGCTGTCTGGAAGGCTACGTCTGCCCCGTCAAAGACACCTCTTAATTTCCCGATATACTCAGCATTTGCATCACTGGAACCACTTTTTCCACGACTTCCGGTATATTTATTAAGGCACAATCCATTTCCGAAAAACGCCGCATTTTTCTTCTCAAACACACCGGCAAACATCGGATCATATGCTGCACTCACGTCAGAAGACAGCATATAAGAATTCTGGAGGGCACGTCTCACTTTCAGATCAGATTCTCCAACCGTCAACGCTATAATCTCTGCCACTGCATTCTCGAAAAATCTGGAATGCATTCCAGTCGCACCCACGCTTCCAATCTCCTCTTTGTCTACTAAAAGGCAACAACTTGTGCGTCTTGGATTTTTCACTTCCAACATGGCAAATAAAGACGTAAATGCACAGATTCTGTCATCCTGTCCGTAAGCAAGAATCATACTCCTATCAAGTCCGCAATCTCTCGCCTTCCCAGCCGGAACCACTTCTAATTCTGCCGAAAGGAAATCTTCCTCCTCCAGATCATAATTTTCTTTCAGATAACGAAGAATCATTGCTTTCACCAGTTCTTTTTCCTTCTTGCCTTCTTCGTCCTCTCCTTCTTCTACCAGTGGTCTTGAGCCCACCAATACATCCAGAACCTCTCCTTCAATGACAACACTGGCTTTTTTCTCCATCTGTTCTCCCGCCAAATGAATCAAAAGATCTGAAATCACCAGTACCGGATCGTCCTCTTTCTCTCCGATGGTAATATTGACAGTCGTACCATCCTTTTTTGCCACCGTTCCATGAAGTGCAAGCGGGATTGCCGCCCATTGATATTTCTTAATTCCACCATAGTAATGAGTATCAAGATATGCAAGCTCTGATTCTTCATATAAAGGATTCTGTTTCACATCCAATCTTGGAGAATCCACATGTGCACCGAGAATATTCATGCCCTTCTCTAATGGTTCCTCGCCGATCTGAAATAAAGCAAGCGCTTTTCCCATCTGATTGACATATACTTTATCTCCACATTTTAATTTCACATTTTCTTTCACATACTCTGCAAGATCTCTATATCCGGCTGCTTTCGCCATATCGACTGCAAGACTGACACTTTCTCTCTCCGTCTTTCCGGCATCCAGACATCTCTTATAGCGGCTGCTGATTTTTTCCACTTCCTCCAACTGTTCATTGGTGTATGTTTTCCAACGATTTACTCTTTCCAATTTTATGCCCTCCGTTTCCGTCTTATATTTCTTTTTATTATATACTTAATATGATACGCTTGCAAACGGTTCATACACCACTTTCCTGTAAACTAAAAGAGCAGCAACTCACATCGCCACTCTTTCGTCTCATTCTCTTAAAACAACTCTTTCACTGTCGGATAAATCTTGCGGAATTTCTGATACCTATCTTCATACTTGGCAACCAGTTCTTCTTCCGGCTCCACGGTATCAATCACTTTTACTATTTTTCTTGCAATCGTCTCCACATCAGGATATTCGCCACATCCGACAGCTGCAAGCATTGCTCCTCCAAGGGCAGGACCTTCCTCGCTTTCAATCACATCCACTTTCATGTTCATCACATTAGCAATAATCTTCTTCCAAAGCGGACTTTTTGCCCCGCCACCGCATATTTTTGTCCGTTCGATCTGAATACCAAGACTTCTTGCAACTTCCAGAGAATCACGCAGTCCAAACGCAACTCCTTCCAATACCGCCTGCGTCATATCTTCCCTTGTAGTGTCCATAGACATTCCAATAAACATTGCTCTTGCGTCCGGATTATTATGCGGAGATCGTTCTCCCATCAAATACGGAAGATAAAAGACATTATTTTCTCCAAGCTTTGTAATTCCACTTTGTTCCGCCGCAAAATCTTTCGTTTTCAAGATTTCTTCATTCCACCATTTATTGCAGGAAGCAGCACTCAACATACATCCCATCAAGTGATAATATCCATCCGCATGAGCAAATGAATGAAGCGCATTATGCTCATCCACACCGAATTTTTTGCTGGAAATAAAAATAGTTCCTGATGTTCCAAGAGAAATGTTGCACATTCCTTCTCCTACCGTTCCTGTTCCCACTGCCGCCGCGGCATTATCTCCGGCTCCGGCAATGACCTTCACATCTGAAGATAATCCCAACGCTTCCGCAATCTCATGCTTCAAGGTTCCAACCACTTCGAAACTCTCATATAATTTTGGAAGCATCTCTTCTGTAACGCCGCAAATGTCAAGCATTTCCTTAGACCAACAGCGTTTCTTCACATCCATCAGAAGCATTCCCGACGCATCAGATACATCTGTACAAAATGAACCGGACAGCTTATAAGCAAGATAATCTTTCGGAAGCATGATCTTTTTAATTTTCGCAAAATTCTCCGGCTCATGCTTCTTCATCCATAGAATCTTCGGCGCTGTAAATCCGGCAAATGCAATATTTGCGGTATATTCCGATAGCTTTTCCTTCCCGATTACCTGATTGAGATAATCCGTCTCCTCACCGGTTCTTCCATCATTCCATAAAATAGCCGGACGAATCACTTCGTCATTGTCGCCAAGCGCTACCAGACCATGCATCTGCCCGCCGAAACTAATCCCTGCCACCTTCTCTTTGTCACACTCGGCAGTTAACTCTTTGATTCCGTCCATCGATTGTTTGAACCAATCCTCCGGCTTTTGCTCTGACCAGCCCGGATGTGGGAAGTACAAAGGATATTCTCTGGAAACGATTTTTTTAATATCGCCTTCTTCATCCATCAACAACAGCTTTACCGCTGAAGTCCCTAAATCTACACCTATATATAACATCTTTCCGCCTCCTCATTATGCACCATATACATCATATTATTCACAATTATAGCATATTTACAAACTCTTTGTCGCTCCTATTACACTCTCTGCCAAGATACTTCTCCTACTTCAATCATATTTCCATCAAGATCATAGAGCCTAACTGCACGTCTCTTGCATTCTCCTTCTTCCAGTAAATAAACATACTGAATTTTCTGCTCATACTGTTGAAGCTTTTCCAAAAACAAATCAAGGTCTGTCTCTTCAAAGTAAAGTTCTGAAGCATGATTTTTCCAGACAACGTCTTGCCCGATCGTCTGCTCACACACCTTGACTTCCTGCAATACAAGTCCTTCTGTCAGGATTACATTCCCCTCTTGATCAAGAATGACATCCAGACCGAACAGTTCTTTATAAAATTGCTTGGATTTCTCTATATCTTTTACCACGATCACAATATTTTTCAACTTCATTTCTCCGTCCTCCCTCTTTCTTCCATCATAAAAGACTGCCCGCCATATGGCAAGCAATCCTTTTATAATTTAATTACTTTTACATTTCTTTTAATATCTAATTCCTTTCATTTTCCAAATCTCGAATCGGTATCAGATCTGTATTTTTATTTGTTCCTTATACACACAATAACTCTGTTAATTTTGAATATATTCGTTAATATATACATTTTTTCTATATCTTAAATCATAAAAAACTCTCTTCCTCCTATTGCGTCAAAAAAATAACAATGTTATAATCAGTTTGTCAAGTAATTAACAATTTCAAAAAAGGAGATGGATGTTATGAGATTTACATTACCAAGAGACATTTATCATGGAAAAGGCTGTCTGGAAGAATTGAAAAATCTGAAAGGCAAAAAAGCAATTCTTGTAGTCGGTGGTGGTTCTATGAAACGCCAAGGCTTTCTTGACAGAGCGGTAAACTACTTAAAAGAAGCCGGAATGGAAGTTGAAGTATTCGAAGGTGTTGAACCAGATCCGTCTGTAGAAACTGTTATGAAGGGCGCTAAAGCTATGCAAGCATTCGAACCGGACTGGATTGTATCTATGGGCGGCGGTTCACCAATTGATGCTGCAAAAGCAATGTGGGCATTCTACGAATATCCTGATACTACTTTTGAAGAATTGTGTATTCCATTCAACTTCCCTGAATTAAGACAGAAAGCAAAATTCTGTGCAATCCCTTCTACATCCGGAACAGCTACAGAGGTTACCGCATTTTCCGTTATCACCAACTACGAGACAGGCGTAAAATATCCTCTGGCCGACTTTAACATTACACCGGATGTCGCAATTGTAGATCCTGACCTTGTTACAGGGCTTCCTGCGAAACAGGTTGCATATACAGGTATGGATGCACTTACACACGCAATCGAAGCATATGTTTCTACACTGAACTGCCCATTTACAGATCCACTTGCACTGCAGGCTATCGAAATGGTTTTAGATTATCTCCCGGCATCCTACAACCACAATATGGAAGCAAGGGAGCAAATGCATTACGCACAGTGCTTAGCCGGTATGTCATTCTCCAATGCACTGCTTGGTATTGTTCACTCTATGGCACACAAGACAGGCGCAGCATTCTCTACAGGACACATTCCTCACGGATGCGCAAATGCAATCTATCTTCCATATGTCATCAAATATAATGCAAAAGATCCAGTTGCTGCAAAACGTTACGCTGAAATCGCACGAAGAATGGGACTTGAAGGAACCTCTGAAAAAGCACTCGTTAACAGCTTATGTGCAAAGATTGACGACTTCAATGTAAAACTCAACATTCCAAAAACATTAAAAGAATTTGGAATTGATGAAGAAGAATTCAAATCAAAGATCACTAAAATTTCCGAATTAGCTGTCGGCGACGCGTGCACAGGTTCTAACCCAAGAGCAATCGATCCAGCGATGATGGAAAAATTGTTTACATGTACCTATTATGGAACAGAGGTAGATTTCTAATATCCTTTTCATTAAAACATATCATTCCACGAAGACAAACTAGGGACGGGTTTTATAACCCATCCCTAATTTATTAAATCACAGAAATTTCTTTGTATTCTTTTTTTATTTTCCTTCGTATTTCTTTAACTCTGCCAAAGCTTCATTTCCCATCAAATACAAGATTCCGATGTTGAAGATTGTCATCAGACCGATCCCCACATCTCCAAGATCCCACACAAATGTGTACGTTGCGATTCCTCCGATAAACAGCATGATAAGCGCCAACACTTTATACGCGGTCTGCCAGCCCCACTTGTCTCCGAACAGATAGGACACATTACTTCTTGCATAGAACAAAATGCCGAGGAACGTAGAGAAGCTGAACATAAATAAGGTCGCTGCAATAAAAATCACACCAAAATCACCTAGGTGGAACTTCATTGCTGCCTGGAGAAGGTCCATCCCCTCCTTGCCGGCTACAAGATTCTCCGGAACGAGAAGCATGATCATTGCTGTACAACTGCAGATTACAATTGTGTCAATAAAGACACCCAGCGCCTGAGCAAGACCGGATTTTACCGGCATGTCACACTCTGCTGCCGCTGCCGCACACGGTGCGGAACCGGACCCCGCCTCATTCGAGAACAGCCCACGCTTCACTCCGTTCATAACGATCGCACCGAACCCTCCCGCTACAACTTGACGCAGACCAAAAGCCTCTTGAAAAATTCTGCCAAACACTGCCGGCATACTTCCTATATTTTTCACAATAATGAAAATAGTAATGACAAAATAACACACTGCCATAATCGGCACCATAATATCCAATACCTTTACGGTAGCATTTTTCCGAAGAACGATAACCGCCGCTCCGATCACAAGTACAATCGTTGTATAAATTGGCGGAATGTGAAACGCATTTTCGAAAGAGGACGCCACGGAATTACTGATTACCTGGCTGATTCCACACCAGCAGATAAGTCCTGAAACAGCAAAAAGAACTGCCAGCCAGACATGGTTTTTCTTCTTCCCGCTCTTGCGCTCAAAATATCGATGGATATAATATGCCGGTCCCCCTCTGAACCCACCGTAGAGCGGGTCTTTTTCTTTGTACAGTTGTGCCAGCGTTGCCTCGACAAATGCGGTAGATGAACCGATCAGCGCTGTTACCCACATCCAGAACACCGCTCCGGCACCTCCGGCAGACACTGCCGCTACTACACCGACAAGATTTCCCATACCTACCCTTGTTGCTGTAGATACTACAAGTGTCTGAAACGTCGAAAGACTATTCTTCTCTTCTTTCTTTCCCTTCAGCGCACGTACCATATCCGGAAACAGTCGAATCGGCAAAAACTTCGTCCTCACTGTAAAATATATTCCTGTCGGTATCAACAAGATTACCAGAAGAGAAAGCCCCAGACTATTCCCTCCCGGCAACGGGATTGTTACAATGTCTCCCCACAGGAAACGATATACTGCCTCAATCAATGCAACCATATTTTCTCTTATTCCTTTCTTTGCTTTTCGCACTTTAACGCTATGAAGCATCATACCATAAAAGTCTTTTTAACGCAAGAGGTTGCACCCATTTCTAACGAACATCCATTAATCTTCTATGTAATTTTTCAAATTTTCAAGTACCTTCTGGTTCAGTCTCACCACCGCCTGTCTTGTCATACCGGAAGAACGCTTCTGACAGAAGACATTTTCACGATTAAGAAGTCTCTCTTCTCCCAGTCCCATCAATGTATCGCAGAAATACCATGTATTATCTTTTTCCAGCCATTTTTCTATTGCTTTCTGATCAAAGCATGGGCTGAGTGCAGTATTGAAAAGGATCTTATTTTCCCCCATTAATGCAAACTCCTCTTCATAAAGCAATTTTACATTTTTACTTAAACAGCTACAGATAATATCACATTCCTGAAGGAGACTGTGAAGCTCCTGATACTGATAGCCTTGCGCCTCTTCAAGCTCCGGTTTTCTTGTCCGGCTGTAATATCTTACATCCGCGCCCATCATTTTCAATGCCCGCGCGACTGCCTGTGCACTGGCGCCAAGTCCTAAAAGTCCCACTTTTGCACCCGATACCTCAGAAATATCTCCGAGAAGCGGTTGATAACCATCCGCGCCATGCAGACGACGGATACTGTTCATCAGTACATACTCTGCCACGCCTTCATCCCCGTAATCGCGGATTCCGGTCACTACAATTCCATGTTCTCTGGCATATGCGATATCCACATTCGAACTTGCCTCAGAATACAGACTGCAGCACATGCCGATATATTTTAAATTCGGACATTCAGACAAAATGTCTCCACCGATCGCATGTGTGTAGCTTACAAAAATTGCATCCGCATCACCAATTCTTGATACAATTTCTTCCGCACTCTCCGGCTGTGTATCATAGAACACTACTTCATCACAGTAATCATTCAACAACGGTTTGCTCTCCTCTAAAAATGACACCGGTTGAATTGCTACAAGTTTCTTAATCTTTTTCATAGTCTTTTTTCCTTTCTTAACTTTCTTAACTTTCTTAAACATATCATACCGCTTTTTTATCTATTTTTTCAATCTTACACCTATACAAGCTCTAACAACTCATAAAAGGTTTTAATTCTCTTATAGTCTCCCTCTACTTCCCCAAAACCATATTCCGCACAGATCATCGGAATATCCGCTTTCCGGCAGGCATCCGCATCCCCCTGTGTATCACCAACGTAAATCGCTTCCCGAATTCCATTTCGCTCCATAATAAGCCGGATATTCTCAGCCTTTAACTTTCCGGTATCTCCCGGGCATGTATGGTCTGTAATCGCGTCTCCCAGACCTGTATTTTTCAAAAATGCTTCGATATATCCTTCCTGGCAGTTGCTGACGATACATACTTTATATCTCTTTGCCAGTTCCCGGATTACTTCCGGAACTCCTGCATAGACTTTGCATGGCGCAGTCTCCATCCATTTATTTTGATAGCGGAATAAGATCTGCGACAGCTTTATCTGCTCTTCCTTTGCAAGCTCCGGAAACAGATCCGCCATAATCTCTTCCAGTGGCTTCCCGAATTCCTTCTTCAACTCTTCCGCTGTCACTTTCCGCCTTAATTCCGTTTCCCTTTTAAGCGCTTCATTCCATGATACAGCCACTTCATCTGTGGAGTCCCATAACGTACCGTCTACATCAAATATAATTGCTTCCATTTTCCATCCTCCGTAGATATCTATTTTTCAGGTGTTCAATCCTCGTCTTACCCCATTATATCATTGTCTTTTATAAAACTAAATGATATAATTGAATCAGTTGAATTATTTTCTTAATATGTACTACAAAAAGGAGGAGTTAAGGATTATGAAACACGGAATTTATTATGCCTACTGGGAAAAAGAATGGGCTGCGGACTACTTGTATTATGTGGAAAAGGTTGCCCGTTTAGGTTTCGATCTTCTGGAGATTGGTGCAGCGCCACTTCCTGAGTATAGTCCGGAACAGATCAAAGCGCTTCGAGACTGTGCTTCCGCAAATGGAATCCAGCTGACTGCCGGATATGGGCCTACTTACGACCACAACATGGGATCTTCAGACGCAGGCATCCGCGCCGGCGCATTAGAATGGTACAAACGTCTCTTTGATGTTATGGAACAGCTTGATATCCATCTGATCGGCGGCGCTCTCTATGGATATTGGCCGGTAGACTTTAACAGCATCAACAAAGAAGAGGATTGGAAGCGAAGCGTTGAAGGAATGCAGCTTCTTGCTCCTATCGCCAAAGAACATGATATCAATCTCGGAATGGAAGTACTGAACCGCTTTGAATCCCACATTTTAAATACTGCCGAAGAAGGTGTTTCCTTCGTAAAAGAGGTCGGACAGGAAAATGTGAAAGTGATGTTAGACACCTTCCATATGAACATCGAGGAGGAAAGTATCGGTGATGCGATCCGCACTGCCGGCAATCTTCTCGGTCACTTCCACACCGGTGAATGTAACCGTATGGTTCCGGGAAAAGGGCGCACCCCTTGGAGAGAGATCGGAAATGCTCTCCGCGATATTGAATACGATGGAACTGTTGTCATGGAACCATTTGTCAGCATGGGCGGTCAGGTTGGCCGCGATATCCATATCTGGCGCGACATCAGCCGTGGTGCATCTGAAGCAGAATTAGATAAAGACGCAAAAAATGCAGTTGCATTCCAGAAATATATGTTAGATTGGAAATAGGCAGCCAAAAGGAAACCAGAGTGGTCAACAATTGACTCCTCTGGTTTCTTTTTATTCGATCATTGATGCATATCATGTCGTCAGAAGTTTTTTCCTTCATTCTTTTTGCAATATATCGACTGTTCCCAGTTCCTGTAAAATATAAAATCATAATTTCAATCCAGCTTTCCCCAAAATTAAAAATTCAACATTGCTCTATTCAGCCTCACACTTGGCTCCTTCCAGCATTAAGACCAACCTCTAAATCTGTAATTTGTCCTGCACACATTGAACTATAACAGTATCTTAATGTTTTACTTTTTATGCTGCCGCATTGGCATTTATTGTTTCTATAACCTTCCTAATTCCCATCCACACATTTAAATCAGTAAATATCTCCACAACGCTTCCTCGATCCGTAAATGGAGATTCTTGAAGAACAGAAAAGTCTTTCATCATCCCATTATGAACAATATATTCCACAATCTGATTTACAAAGTAAATCTGCCTACTGTCAAGACTTGTATTAGTAAGGTATTCCGAGAATGCTTCTTTCGCTGCATTCATATCCAAGCCTACAATCTCGCGTACAAATTCACCAAGCGGTTTCATTCCAACTTCATGTTCATAGTCCTGCTTTGTACCGACTTCATGCCATAGTACCTCTTCTAATGTTGCAATATCTGTAGATGTCAACGGTTGATTTGTCTTTAACTTTGCAATTGCAATATGATCCTGATGTTGTCTGATATAATGCTCTGCCTTCGCTTTGTAATTTTTAAGTTCATCATTCTCAAGCTCTGATTCTTTCCATTCCGTCGAAAGCAGTTCATCTGTAAAATTAGTATCATACCGAGCATTTATATGCGGTAAATATTTCATCAAATCACGAAGTTTTTCTCTGATTTCTTCAAAATCATTAATTCCGGCATTATCCACATAATCCGTATTCAAAATTTTATTAATTAGGTCTGACTGTACTTGAATTTCTGGAATATTAGCCACACTTGCAATTCCTGTAACTTTTTTATACAAATCTGTGCGAGCTTTTGAATACTTCTTTCCAACTAAATAGGCCAATTCAATTCCATACATAAGTGCATCAAATCGAACAGCACTGGCCTCATCCCCATCCGGTAAAATCAAAGGTGCAACTTCTTCCCTCACAATTAATGTGTCTTCATAGGTTAGAGCATTATAATTTGATTCTGAAGAATATAAATCCACATACTTAAGATGCTGACGCACAGCAAAATTATCCCTTGGCAATTCCTGTACCTTCTCACTCATTTGCTTAACCAATGCCTTCCGATATGCAATCAGCCTATCTACCTGATATTCTATATCCTGCAATTTATAGGATATTTCAAATTTCAAGTTAAAAATCGCACCTTGGAGCGCTATCATATTCGCCGTGGCTTTTCCTTTATTCATTCGGAAAAATTCAAAGTTTCCACAGAAATCAAAAATATAGAACTTCTGCTTATTTTCTCCATCAAGCAAACCAGGGCATAGTCTCGTACCCCGTCCGATCATCTGCCAAAATTTTGCTTTACTCATGACCTTTTTAAAAAATACTAAGTTTAAAATCTCCGGCACATCGATGCCCGTATCTAACATGTCTACAGAAATTGCAATCTGAGGCATTTTTTTAGGATCAGAAAATTCATCAATCGCACTCTGAGCATAGGTCATATAATTATCTATTACTTTTGCGTAATCAGGCAGATGTGGATACTCCTTGTTAAAAACTTCTAGTATCTTCTCCGCATGATTATGATTCTTCGCAAAAATAATTGTCTTTCCAAGTTTCTGCCCATAATCAATTTTAATCCCATCTGTCATTAATATATTTAAAACTTGTTTAATCGTATCCTCATTGAATATCCACGTGTTAAGTTCTGATGAGCCAATTGATTCCGGCAGCTCGCCATGTTCATCCTCAAAAGTCTCTTCATAGGCTTTTTTATCTTCCTCTGACAACTCATCATATACAATCCCTTGTTCTATAAACTTAAGTTTCGATTCAACAGAAATATAATCTACAAGATATCCGTCCTTTACAGCCTGCGCCAAATCATATCCATATGTTGGAACACCATTCTCTAATTCAAAAACTTCATACGTGTTTTTATCAATTTCATCCTTTGGTGTAGCAGTAAGACCTACCAATGGCGCATCAAAATAAGAAAAAATATCTCTGTACTTATTATAAATGGAGCGATGTGCCTCATCACATATCACAAGGTCAAAGTGACCACAGGTAAATAATTTCCCTTCACTATCACTAACTGTATCAATACAATTCATCATCGTCTGATAAGTCGAGAAGACACAATGTGCATGACAGTTATCCTTTTCTTCAACAAGATTTGTACATGATAAATTCGGCAGCATATTCACAAAACTTCTTTTCGCCTGAGTAACAAGTGAATTTCGATCAGCCAGGAAAAGAATATTTTTTACCCAGCCCGCTTTTAACAAACAATCACACAATGCAATAACTGTTCTTGTCTTTCCAGAACCCGTTGCCATAACAAGCAATGCCTTTCTACGATTCTTTTCATCAAAGCTGTTACATACAGCTTTGATCGCAGCTTCCTGGTAATATCGCCCAGCAACATCTTTATCCACTATAACGTGTTTAAGACTTGTTCTCATAGTCAATAAATTGAACCATTTCTCCAAGTCTCTTTTCGAATAAATCACCGAACATTTTCTTTCAGGATATTGTCCATCAATAATATGTGTTTCAAATCCGTTTGTAAGAAAAACAACCGGTCTTCTCTTATATTTTTGTTCTAATAAATCTGCATAAAGCTTTGCCTGCTGTCTTCCTTTCGCAACATCCACACAAGTTCTCTTAGCTTCAATAACCGCCAACGGGCGATGCATATCATCATAGAGGACATAATCAGCAAATCCGACTTCTGATTTATTTGGCATACCAGGAAGTTCTACTTCATTTATCCAATCCTTCCCTTCTACCCATCCTGCATCAATCAGCATAGAATCAATGTATAATTTTCTTGTTTTATATTCTGATAAATCAAGCGGTTTTGGAACATACGTCTGCTGTTGTTCCTGCCTACGAGCAGATAATTCTTCCTTTAACGAAGCATTCTCTGCCATTAATTTTCGTAAATCAAGTTCTTGTTTTGCAGCCTTTTCCTGCTCTTTTACCAATTCTGCTCTTGTTGCATTAGCTATCTCTTTTGATTCTTTTGCCTTCTCAATACGAGAAGCAATAATTGTTTTATCAAATGAATGTTCTTCATATTGATCCGAATAACAGTACGAAACAAAATCCAAATAAATGAACAAATTCTCAAGACAGAGCATGGCCTCGTCTCTTCCAAATTTTTTATTACTGTGAGCTACGTTGTTCCCGCATCTTCTTATATAGTCCATGCGTTTCCACAAATCCCGTCCCACAATCTCTCTATAATCTTCTGCATTCATAAGGCTTTGAAGGTTATCCTGATATGGCATTTCCAGCTCCGAATCCACGGAATACATCCACTTTATCGCAAACTCCATCGCCCGACGGCTATTGATGATACTAGCCTCCGGATCCATAAGAATAATCTTCTCTGCAGATATTGCAACATCTGCAAATCTCGAAAATTTTGATTCATTTTTTAAGTAGTCAAAATTGGTTATCATAGAACGCCTCCTATAAATAGTTCTTCCATAACATTATCTTTTGTGACATCTATTGTTTCTATTATTTAACGACCTTTCGTACCGTAACGGCCTGTGTTTATTGTTGCAACTTTTGATTTGTCGGTAGCCTTAACAAAGTCTGCAAATTTGTTTTGTAACTCTATTGGTGGTAACGGCAATGAAAAACTTTCCACTTGATTCTTATTTACCTTAGGTAAATTAGTTCGATTACTAAAAGCAAGTATATAATCCAAAAAATATTTACTTCTTAATGTGTAACCAAAATATTCTCTATTACATATTCCTTCCTTAACTAGTATTGGATAAGCATCTGCCGAACACAAACCTTCAAAGTTTGGCATCGCAACTTTATTAAGATTAGGACGTATTTTACTGTAAATAATATGTGCAGGTGTAAACAAGTACTTGCCACTTATAACTCCGTCTTCTTCAATAGTTCTGTACCCGACCAACCTTCCTGTTTCCTTTTCTATACTGTCTATACCAATATGCGGATAATCTTCATATCCTTCAAAATCATGTATCATATTAGTATCAATGTCTGCACATTCCTTAAAACTAACGATTTGCCACCCTTTATTATTGGATTTCAAGTCACCAAACAATTCGACAAATCGGGCTTTGATAAGTTCATCCAGTTTATCTAACTCTTCCCTTCGAACCTCTATTACTTTCTCTAACCGATTAAGTATATCTGCTATCATATCTTGTTTAGAAAGCTCTGGTACATCTAATTCAAGTTTATTCAATTCCTTTGCTGAAAGATGCTTTACTGTTACAAAAGCAGTTCTTTGTTCTATTTCTTTTAGGGCTTTTAACATTGCAAAACGAAGGTATTCTTCATTTGTGCCAAGCTTTGCTGCCAACTTACAAACCCGCTGATTTAATAATGCTCCAGAACATTTCCATCTGGCAATATTAAACTCTCCGTCCATCCCTACAAGCAAATCTCCTGCTGATAGAATATATTCTTCTGGATAATCTCCAGAATAATATGTCTCAGAATATCCTCTTTTTACATCTCTAATACGCACTAATGGTGGATACGAAGAATCCTCAGTGAAACACTTAGAATCGAACGCATATCCATATTGAATATCACATATATCCGTTAATTTCTTCATCTACATCATCCCTACAAATCCGAATTGATTTTTACGCAATAAATTTTTGATGGGATGTTTTTACATTTGTTTGATTTACAATCGCATATTGCATGGTCGTATCAATCTGAGAATGACCTAATATTTTTTGCACCTGTTCAATTGGCATACCCCTGTCAATTGCTCTTGTTGCCATCGTTCTTCGGAACTTATGTGGATGTATTTTCCCCATATTCAATTTTCTTCCAAGAGTGCGAATACGCATTTCAACTCCACTGATTTTCAACCGGTCATGCGGAGCATCTAATGTGACGAAAAGTGCTGGATTATCATCATTTCGCTTATTTAGATAGTTCAACAAATGAAGCTTTGCTTTGGCATCAAAATAAACTTTACGCTCTTTATCCCCTTTTCCAAATACGACACATTCTCTTGCTTCAAAATCCACATCAGAAATATTCAAATTTACTAATTCACCAACACGTATGCCTGTTGAATAAAGTAAATCAATCATTGCCAAATCACGCGAACATTGACAATGATCTCTGAGAAGCTCAATTGCCTCATCTGATATAATTTCTTTCACCTGTTGCTTTGTTTTTATTTTATGGATACGCCTCATTGGGCTTTTCAGCATATAATCCTCTTCCTCAAGCCATGAAAAGAAACTGGAAATATTTCTTCTAATATTATCCACTGTCACTTTACTACAATCATTAATTTTTTGATAATCAACAAGATATTTCCTAATTTCCTCTGTTGAAATTTTTCTCACAGGATTTTCTATACTTTGAAGCATTCTTTCTACCGTTACACTGTAATATTGAATTGTTCGTTCCGAACATCCTTCAATTCGCTTCGCGTCTAAGAACAATCGTAAATACTCATCATTTGATATTTCTTCTTTTTGAATCGCATTTTCCGAAAACGTCTGAAGTAAAACCTCCTGCAATTTCTTCATCTGTGAAATATTCAAATAATCTGCCATCTCGTTAATAATCATCACAATTTTTTCTTCCATGTTAGTATATCTCCTATTGATACCAACATCCTACACCCAAACTTTTTAAATTACTTTATTTTCTAAATAGCACGCTAACAAATATGATGGATTTTCATAATACATACTACTATTATAGTCATCAATTTTATCGCTAAGAAAAGACTTATAAACCTTCAGCAAGGCATCAATTACATCAATTTTTTCATACTCTGCTACAGATTTTATTAGTCTTTTATATACTTTTCCAATATCCCAATGTGATGGTATCGAATATTGACATTTTGCAACGTTATCAAATGTTCCCTCCTGAATTTCTGCAGCATTTATAAAATCATCACTCACTCGATTTATATTGTCGCTATGGTAAATATCTGCCAAATCATAAATCTTCGAAATATTCTTTTTATCTAATGCGCTAACTACATCTTTTCTTCTGTTTTTTGTCTTTCTAGCAATATACTCAATTAAGGAACAAGTAAAGAAAAGATTATTATCTTTTGTGGATTCTCTTCCCATATTTTCCATTACAAGACCTCCTCAAATCCTCTATATTCGAGACATTCTAATGCTTTCTCTGTACAAAAATTCATTTGATGAGTCGGATATTTAAATTTTGCCAAAACCCAAAACTGCTCTCTTGTAATACTCCCATCTATATAATCAGACACATAATTATAAATCTGATCATCTGCCATTGCTCCAATTACAATGTCATACGTATGTTTTTTGCCACTTCTACAATCTATAATAAAATCTAACCATTCATCAGTCATATCTCGAAACTCTTTTATTTGTAAATTATCTTTAAATCGTACATCATAAATAGATACAATACCTGTATCATAACGTTTCGCCCATCGCTGCGCTTGTTCTTTTATGATGGTGCAATAAAATCCATTACCAAAATCCTTTGTATTTCTTCCGATCCTAATTTCTGGATTTTTAACTGAGGTATATCCACCATGATAAACTGTCATTTTCGCCACTTATATACACTCCTCTCATTATCCAAAATATTTTTGCATCAAACTATCAAAAAGCAATTGCGCATTATCCAATGCCTTTTGAACCGCAAATTTTGATTTGTCGGTTGCTTCAACGAAAAAGGCAAATTCATCTTGTTTCTTTTTTTCTGGTACTATTACCTTTAATTCGCTAAGAATTTTCAAGTTAATATTCTTCTGAGCAGACTCAGGAGCCTGAGATTCCAGAATTGCTTGAAAAAAAGAAAACCAATAATGAATGAAAATATTATTTGTTCTCTCATTTGCAGTAAATCCTACAACGCTATCCGGGAAACACGCATCAAATTCCAGTATAGCTGTCTTGGCAATATTGGCAGCAATCGTAATACAAAGAGTACCCTTATCCCACATTTTACTCTGCTTTAATCCAAGTTCCGAATATGTATTGCTATAAGATGTAATATATAATCCAGCATTTGCAACATCCCCTGTCTGAATCAATGGATATTTACCACCTAACAGCTTTATATCATTTCTTGGTCTATGTTTAGATACTCCTCGACCAAATTTCCCTAAGTCAGGTAATGTAGCCTCTGGCAAATCATATGAATTTGAAACCGGATCCCCAAACATTTCGACAAATCGGGCTTTGATAAGTTCATCCAATTTTACAAGTTCGTTCTGCCTATGGAATTTTATCTCAACCACTCGGTTCAACATTTCAATAATATGCTTCTGTTCCTCAATACTTCTCATTGGAATAAGCATTTCTCGCATAGTCGCCTGAGTGAGCTTCTGGCGTGTTGCGCCATTTACTAATCCAGCCGTATTATAAAACATTAACGAATAGTATAAATAATCTACATCCAAAGAGTCATTCTTGGGTTTCAGGACATGTGCGTGATTATTTACCCAACATTTCCCCGAAACCCTATATGCAATAGGTCTCTCCCTCGATCCAAAATTACCACCATCTTCAGCTAACAGCACCAATTCATCATCAAAAATATAATCATCAACATGATCTTGAATACCATTCGCACCATAATATGGATATGGACCTTCTTTTCTATCAGATGCCTTAATTGGTATTCTCATAGAATCCAATATTTCACAACAATCTTCTAACAACATCATATTCATACTTCATCCCTACAAATCCGAATTTGTATCCCTTTCCTTTTATTTTAACACTCCTATTTCAAATTTTCTCTGAATCCTTGACATACAATTTAGTTATGTTATCATTAATAATAGTCAACTTGTGACGGATTAAAGCTGGGTTCCCGAATGGGAGTAGGCACAACAGTTGCTTAGAATCCTTTGCTCCTGGGGTTGACTATTTTTTTGCCAATTTCTGCTTCAAGGTATCAAGTATTGTACTTGGTGCTTTTCTTATTTCATCATATATAAAATCAATTGCTTGCTGTGAATAACTATACTGTGGCTGAGTAGATATTTGATATGTAAAACACATTCTCACATTTTCTTTCAATCCAAAATACGCTGTAAAATTCTGAAAGTGATACATATTTAACTCTGCTTCCTTCCCGTTATACATCATTGCAATTTTATCTTTCTTCAAGCGTTTGTTTATTTCCTTGATACAGGCTTTTGCGTTATATTTATGCGTTTCATTCGGATTTTTGATTTCTTTTATCAACCTTACTCCGTCTTTAGCTTCGTTTTCAATATGATAAAATTCTGTTGCTTCTTCTCTTTTCTTAGTCGCATAATGATAATGCTCCACTTTAATCGCAAAAGCACTGTTATTTTCTTCCATTAGCGGTTGCATAGAAGCATTTACCGATATCAAACGCTCTGCAACTTGCCTTTCGTATTTTCCTCTGATTTCAGTTTCATCTAAAGATTTCAATCTTACCGACAGCGTAATAAAGTTTTCCGGTATCACCTTCGTCATATCAACATTATGGAACGCCATCATTTTATCTACAAAATTAAATACACATGCTTGTAATAATGAAACATACACTGCTTCGTATTCTTCTGTAATAAAATGTGTACTTGTATTTCTCAATTCAATAACTTTCTCTAGATTTTTTCGCAACGGTGCTTTCTCATTCGTGAATATTTTTTGAACACAGCGTTCTAAAGTGATTGTACGATTGGGTTTGTCCGGAAAATATATAGATTCTTCTCCAAATTTTTTTATCATATATGCTTTTAACATTAACTCCCATGCATTGCAAATAAAAAAGCTAAATCCTTCTAATCTGTACCTAATCGATGGTTTATTATATATTTCAATTGCTAATATGAACGCTTCCTTCGCCTTATCTATTAATTGTTCCTGTACCGTCATTTTATCTCCCTTATAAATTTAACAGCTTTTCCAGTTCATCCATTTCCTTGCCAATCTCCAACTCAATCTCACGAATACTAGCCATAATTTCTGATGTCGGTGGATACTCGACTGGAACATACTCAATTTCTTTGTATTTATTAATACTGAGATCATAACCATTTTCAACAATATCCTGTTTCGGCACCATAAATGATTTATCAGTACGTTTTCTTTCAGCTTCCTTATCTAGATTCTTAAATCTCTCAATAATATCCGTAATATCATTTTCTGCAATTGGAGTACGTTTATCATCAAGACTAAACCCATCCGCTGTCATATCATAAAACCATACCAAATCTGTTCCTCCATGTTCTGTTTTGGTAAATATGAGGATCGCGGTGGATACTCCTGCATATGGTTTAAACACACCGGAAGGCATAGAAATCACTGCCTCTAATCTCTGATTCTCAACAATTTCTTTCCTAATATCTTTATGCGCTTTTGATGAACCAAACAAGACGCCATCCGGAACAATGCAAGCACATCTTCCACCGACCTTCAACATGCGAAGAAATAGTGCAAGGAACAATAATTCCGTCTTTTTTGTCTTGCAAACTTTCAGCAAATCTCCTGATACTGATTCTGCATCAAGGCTCCCCTTAAATGGTGGATTTGCAAGTATCAATGAGTACTTATCCTTATCTGAATTTTGATCAGACAAACTGTCTCTATATTCAATAAATGGATTGTCAATTCCGTGCGTCATCATATTCATTGCTCCAATACGAAGCATGGTTCTATCCATATCATATCCATGAAACATATGATTCATATAATGATCTTTCTTCTGTTTATCAAAGAAAATCTCTTCTTTTTTCTTTTCCTTCAAGTATTCTCCTGCCGCCACCAGAAATCCCGATGTGCCGCAAGCCGGATCACAAATCACCTCATCACTGGAAGGATCCATCATTTCTACCATCATACGAATAATATGCCTTGGGGTTCTAAACTGTCCGTTACGCCCTGACTGTGCAATCTTTGATAAAAGATATTCATATACATCTCCTCTTACATCCGCAGTCTGAATTTCATTCATCATCTGGTAGATTTCATCTAATGAATCTACGACTTTTGATAAAACAAGCGGGGTAGGCAATTTAAAAATTGCATCATCCATATATTTTGAATAAGCGCTATCTTTATCAGAATGTAATGTTTTTATAAATGGAAATACCCACTCCTGCATCACCGAATACATTCTATCAGCCGGGAAATCATGAAAAACTGACCATTTAAGCTGTGAACCATCGATGGTTCTTTCTCCAATCTTTACTTCATCAGAAAAAATACTCTGATAGGGGAGGCCCAGCATAGCGCTTTCTTTCGCTCTTATATTGTCCGAATCATCTAAATCATGGATAAACATCAGATATGTAATCTGTTCAATTACTTCAAGCGGATTTACTAATCCACCAGAAGCAAAAATATCCCACAAGCTATCGATTTTGTTTTTTAATTCACCTGTTATCATTTAATCCTCCACTTTCCACACATACTTTGTGTAACGGCCTCCTCCGATTTTTTCTATTTCTCCACTCTTCAACAATTCTGCCAAAGTTCTCTGAATCGTTGTATCACTAATATCTGGATTCATTTTCATCAATTCTGACTTTGTAATGGTACCTATATGGCTTTTTATTATTTCCCGGATACGATCTGATTTTGACAAATTAGGGGAAGTCAATAATTTTACTCTGGATTCAAATTCCCTGTAAGCATTTATAATCACTCCAAGCATATAATTTACAAAGGGTTTGTAATCATTCTCATTATCATGCCAGCCAATAGAACTATCTTGAAGCGCTTCATAATATGTTTCTTTCGATTCTTCAATAATTTTTTCAATACTAATGTATTTCCCCACAACGAATCCTGACTGATATAACAAAAGCAAAGTAAGCAACCTACTCATTCTTCCATTTCCATCATTAAATGGATGAATACATAAAAAATCCAGAACAAACATTGCAGACAACAATAATGGATCTGCCTCATTCTTTGCCTCTGAAAATGCTTTACATAATTCATCTATAGAAGCTGGCGTTTCCCATGCAGCAACTGGTCTAAAACGTACTCTCTCAATTCCATCCATATCCATCTCTTGGATAATATTATCTGAAGCCTTAAACACACCGCCATCAACACTTCCAAGAAATTTATATAAATCTCTGTGTAATTGCAAAAGATAATTCGTATTGATTGGAATATAATCATAATTCTCATGTATTGTGTTTAAAACATCTCTATATCCCGCAATTTCAGATTCATCACGATTTCGTGGGGTAGTTTTCGCTTGCACCAAGTTCTTCAATCTATCATCCGCTGTCGAAATTCCTTCAATTCTATTTGATGCTTCTGTACTTTGAATCTTAGCAATTTCTACCAATTCATTAAGTTCATCTTTATGAGCTTCAATAAACAGTCTCTGTTCTCCTTTATACTCATGAATAAGAGTAAGTTTTTTTACTATTTCTGACGTCAACAAGGCATGCCACTTTTCTTTGTAATTATAATCTCTCATTCAACTACCTCATCATTATTTAATTTAGTCATTTATAGACTATATGATTAGCTATATTTATTCTACTATAGTTTAATTTAGCCGTCAACGCCCTTAACTTAGTCATTTTAATTGTTTTTGACCAAATTAACATCTTCGAACTCTTGGATTCATCTGGATTACTCATTTTCATTTTTCCGATCTCAACTAATAGCAGAACAACACTCATTCATTAACCTTGTTTATACTCTACCACTTGTTTTTAGTTCATTTAAGAATCTTAAATTTTATTGTTACAACGCATTTTATTTGATGCCATAATTTGCAGAATTCGGAAAATTAAAACATCCCATTTTTAGCCTTGTTATAACGGTAATAATTTTTTCTATTACTGTTATAACAAGGATTCCAGGGGTTCGGGGATGGAAGATCCCCGTATTATTTCTGCACTATTTATTTCTCTGAAAATGGCATATTATAATGTGCTGATCAACAATTTTATACTGCGAACGAAAAAAATCGCTATACCCCAGCAAACATGAGGGATACAGCGATTTTTTCTTTTTCTAACTGTCAAAGATGGGATTATAGAACAAAATGATATTTTTGTCAAAGCACATAATGTACCGGTCAATTCGCAGAATCAAGCTGATCCTTATTGCTCCGACAACACTTTTCTTCTAATTGCTTCTTCCCCTTTGACGTCTGCCATATATACAGTGTTAAAAAAATTTCCTTTAGCGGAACATAATCATTTTTTTATATTTTTGTAATTCTTTTTGAATTTTTTCAAATTCCGGCATCCGCCATTCCCAGTTGGGGCTTCCTACCGTTCCCGGCGTATTGATATGACCTTCTCTGCCCTGTCCCAGAAAATCTGCTGCCGGCAAAATTGCATACTCAGCACGGCTCTTTAATGTATAAGCAATCAGTCTGTCCTTGACACTGCCCTGGCCAAATCCTTTTCTTTTCAAAAATCTACGCACCTTACACTGCGCTCTGCGCGAAAGCCCTTTGTACCACTCCATCAAAGTATCATTGTCATGAGTCCCCGTGTAAATAATGATATTTTCTACATCATCGGAACAGTCGTATGCATATTTTCCCTTTGTATCAATATCGAACACGAGAATCTTCATGCCTTTTAAATGATAGTGATCCCTTAAGGCAAGAACTTCCGGCCGCAGGTCACCCAAATCTTCGGCTACCAGATTGACGTCTGGAATCTTTTCTTTCAAAGTATCAATAACCTGATACCCCGGTGCCTCAATCCACTGACCTTCCACCGCTGTAGGACAGCTTGCCGGAATCTTCCAATATGTATCAAATGCACGGAAATGATCAATTCTGATAATATCAAATAACTTACTACTGTAACCAATTCGGTGCACCCAGAACCGGTAGCCATTCTTTGCCATATACTCCCAGTCATAGATCGGGTTACCCCAGCGCTGACCAGTCGAGCTAAAATAATCAGGCGGTACTCCTGCAATAAAAGTTGGATATCCGTCCTCATCCAGAAGAAAGTTATCCTTCCCCGCCCATACATCTACGGAGTCCACACCCACATAAAAAGGCACATCCCCCATGATCTGAATGCCACAACTATTTGCCGCATCTTTCACCTTCATCCATTGAGTATAGAAGATATACTGCAAAAACATCTGGTATGCAGCTTCTTCCTCAATCTCCTTTGGAAGAGGAGTTCTGGTTTTCGGCCAGTCTTTTTCTTCCCTGCTCCATTCATTCCAGCACGTTCCGTCATTAGAAGCTTTCATAGCTTTAAACACACCGTATTCATATACCCATTCCATAGAAACAAATTCTTTGTATTCGTCTGTCTCTGTCCCGTTCTTTTTTTGGAACACTTGGTATGCCTGCCTCAGGTAAGGGGCTTTGAATGCGCGCACCCCTTCATAGTCCACACGTACCTCCCGCTCCCTGAAAGAGGGAATCTCATCCTCCAAAAGCCCTTCCTCCTTCAGAAGATCCAGGCTAATGTACAATTCATCCCCTGCACAGGAAGAATAAGGCTGATATGGGGAGTTTCCGTATCCAACCGGATTCAATGGCAAAAGCTGCCAAATCTTCACCCCACTGTTTTTCAATATTTCAATCCAACGATATGCAAATTCGCCCAACTCTCCTATCCCCGTACGTGACGGGAGGGCGGACAAAGGCATCAAAATCCCTGTCTGTCTCATGTTACGTTCTCCTTACTTTATAAGTGCCAGATATCCTGATTATACTCTGCAATTGTTCTGTCAGAAGAGAAGAAACCTGCTTTTGCAATATTCACAAGCATTTTCTTTGCCCATGCATTCTTGTCTTCATAATCCTTCAACATCTGCTCTTTTGTCTGAATATAATCCTTTACATCAAGCAACGCCATGAACCAGTCTTTTTCCACAATTTCCTTGTACAGACGTCCTAAATTAACCGGATCTCCGATACGCATCAGGTCCTTACTTATAATAAAGTCCACCAGTTCCTCTACCATCGGGTCATTGTCGTAAATATCCGCAGCACAGTATTCTCCGGTTTCATACAATTTGATAATCTTTTCGGATTTCTCACCAAAAATGTAGATATTATCATCCCCTACAAGCTGGTGAATCTCCACATTCGCTCCGTCCTCTGTTCCAAGTGTCACAGCTCCATTCAACATGAATTTCATGTTTCCTGTACCGGAAGCCTCTTTTGAAGCCAATGAAATCTGCTCAGATATATCGCAGGACGGAATCAGTTTTTCTGCCTTTGTCACATTGTAATTCTCTACCATGACAATCTTGAAGTACGGACTCACTTCCGGATCGTTATCGATGAGCTGCTGCAGGCAGAGGATGAGATGAATGATGTCTTTCGCAACCGTATAAGCCGGCGCTGCCTTTGCCCCGAAGATCATTGTAAGCGGTCTCTTCGGCAGGTTACCTTTTTTAATCTCTTTGTATTTCCAGATTGCATACAATGCATTCATCTGCTGTCTCTTATATTCATGCAGACGTTTGATCTGGATATCGAATATTGCATTTTCATCAATATCCACATTCTGCGTCATCTTCAGATAATTTTTCAATTCTTTCTTGGCATTTCCCTTGATCTCTCTGAGTTTTTCCAGCACTTTTTCGTCATCTTTGTACTGCAGGAGTTTTTCCAGTTCTTCTGCATTTTCCATATACCCCGGTCCGATCAGTTCTTTGATATACTCTGCCAGATCATGGTTGCAGTGCACAAGCCATCTGCGGAATGTGATTCCGTTTGTCTTGTTGTTAAATTTCTGCGGATAGATATCATAAAACGGTTTCAGTTCTGATTCTTTAAGGATCTCTGTGTGAAGAGCTGCAACACCATTCACTGCATATCCGAAGTGGATATCAATGTGTGCCATGTGCACTCTGTCCATGTTATCAATAATGTAGACTCTCTCGTCGTGGAAATCTCTTCTCACTCTTCTGTCCAGATCGCGGATAATCGGCATCAACTGCGGAACCACTTTCTCCAGATAACTGATCGGCCATTTTTCAAGCGCTTCCGCAAGAATCGTGTGATTTGTATATGCACATGACTTGCTTACAACATCCACAGCCGTATCAATATTAAAGTTCTTCTCCTCTGTCAAGATACGGATAAGCTCCGGTATCACCATTGTCGGATGTGTATCATTGATCTGGATGCATACATGTTCGTGCAGGTGATAGAGATCCACACCTCTGTCCTCCGCTTCTTTTATGATGAGCTGTGCCGCATTGCTCACCATAAAATACTGCTGATATAATCGCAAAAGTTTTCCCGCCTCATCGCTGTCATCCGGATAGAGGAACAGTGTGAGATTCTTTTTGATATCATTTTTGTCAAACTGAATACCATCATGAATGATCGACTCATCCACACTGTCCAGATCGAACAGATGAAGCTTATTACAGCCACTGTTGTACCCCGGCACATCAATATCATACATGGTAGATTTCAATGTGAAATCTTTGAACGGTACTTCAAAGCTCACATCTGTCCTTGTCAGCCAGCTTTCGTCTGTAATCCACGGATTCTTCTCTTCCCTTTGCTTATTATCCTTAAATTTCTGCATAAAAAGGCCTTCATGATAATTCAATCCTACACCATCTCCATGAAGTCCCAACGTAGCAATGGAATCTAAAAAACACGCCGCCAAACGTCCAAGACCTCCATTACCCAAAGATGGTTCCATTTCCATCTCTTCTATCTCTGTCAGGTTATGACCATGATTTTTCAGAACATCCCTTACTTCTTCAAAAATTCCCAGATTAATTAAATTATTGGATAACAATTTCCCAACAAGGAATTCAGCAGAAATATAATATAGCTTTCTATCTCCGCTATTTCTTTTCATTTGTTGTAATTGTTTTTTTGTGAAATTTAACAATGCAATGTATATTTCTTCTTTAGAGGCTTCATCAAGAGATTTACCCAAAATAACTTTCAATTGTTGCTCAATATTTATATTCATCTTTTACTTTTAGCCTTTCATATAATTTTTAGCCTTTTACTGCTCCTGCTGCCACGCCTTTAATAATATGTTTCTGACAGGACAGATAAAAAATAACTACCGGTATCACTGCCAAAATCAAAGCAGCCATAACCGCTCCCATGTCTACGCGTCCATAACTTCCTTTCATGTACTGGATTGCAATTGATATTGTCTTATATTTATTTAAATCCAGCACTAAATATGGAAGCAAGAAGTCATTCCAAATCCACATAGTCTCTAAAATACCCACAGATATATAGGTTGGTTTCATGATTGGAAGTACTACACTAAAAAATGTACGAAGCGGAGTACAACCATCAATCATAGCAGCTTCTTCGATTTCCAATGGAATAGATTTTACAAATCCACAGAACATAAACACAGCAAGCCCTGCTCCAAATCCCAAATAAATAAGGATAATTCCCCATGGCGTGCGCAGTCCTGTACGGTCCGCAACCAGAGACAGTGTAAACATAACCATTTGGAATGGAACTACCATTGAAAACACACAAAGAAGATAGAATAATTTCGTAAATTTTGTCGTAACCCTTGTAATATACCAAGCGCACATTGATGTACATACTAAGATTACAAGCACGGAACCAACAGTAATAAAAACGGTCCATCCAACTGCACTTAAAAGTTCATATTTATCAATCGCAGATATATAGTTTTCAATACTTGCAAATGTCTTCCCGGAAGGAATTTGGAATGGCTCTTTGTTGATATAAACTTTCTTCTTAAATGAATTCAGGAGCACAATCAAAATAGGTAAAATATACACAATACCTATAATCGTAAATACGCCTGTGCCTATCCAGCTAAAAATACCTTTTTTCGTTTTCATTTATTGCTGAACCTCCTTTGAACGTGTCATACGCAATTGAACCATGCCAATTGCTACCACAAGTATGAAGAATAATACCGCTTTTGCCTGTCCTACACCTTCCCATCCAGTACGTCCATAAAAGGTATTGAATATATTAAGAGCCATCATCTCCGACATTTTAGATGGTTCACCTGCTGTCAATGACAGGTTCTGGTCAAACAGTTTAAATCCGTTTGTGATAGACAGAAATACACAGATTGTTATGGACGGCATCATCATGGGAACCGTAACTTTCCACAGTCTCTGGAACCGGCTTGCCCCATCAATCTGGGCAGCTTCTATTACGTCTCCCGGAATGGATTGCAACCCTGCTATGTAAATGATCATCATATAACCGATCTGCTGCCAGCTCACAAGTATGATCAATCCCCAGAATCCGTACCATTCATTTAACGCAAGCGCTGTTTCATACTTTGCAAGAATACCGTTAAAAATCAGCTGCCATATGTATCCAAGCACAATTCCGCCGATTAGATTCGGAAGAAAAAATATAGTACGGAAAATATTGGTTCCCCGAAGTTTTTGTGTCAATGCCATCGCAAGAGCAAAAGCAAAAATATTGATCACAATTAATGATGTGACCGCAAACAGAGTCGTATACCAGAACGAATGTCTGAATACAGTGTCCTTTAAAGCTTCCACATAATTTGAAAAACCGATAAATTTTGCATCTGTTACAGTTGTAAACTTACAAAATGACAATCCAACTCCCAAGATGAATGGAATAATAAATCCAAGTATAAATGCGAAAAATGTTGGAAATACAAAAATCGGCATATATCGTTTCATAGATTTTTCCATTTTTATATCCTCCTAAAAAAAACGGCGAGGACTTCAAAACCGCCTCGCCGTTTCATTATGTTTGTCCTCTTCTATTTTGCCGCTGCTGCCTCTGTTGCCCATCCGTCTACAAAAGCAGTAACCACCTTATCCCAGTTGGCGTCTGTCTGATCAGCCGCATATGCTGTAAGAGCAGACCCAACACCATTTTTCCATTCTTCTGAAGGCATTGTTGAAAAATTCCATGACACAGGTGTTTTTCCTTCATCCAGATACTTATTAGCTTCATTTACAAGTACGTTCTCAGATTTAAGATTCGCATCAAACGGAATTACAAATCCCATATCTTTACACATAGATTCCACGCCTGTTTCCGATGTCACACACCAGTTCATGAAATCCAGTGTTGCCTGAATATCCTCTTCAGATGCTTTTGCATTTACACACCAATAGTTTTCTGTTCCTGTGCAGACACCCTGTTCTTCTTCACCTTCCACACCAATATAAATCGGAAGCATTCCAAGATTCTCATCACCAAGATCAACTACGTTATTGTATTCCCATGTTCCGTTTTGATAAAATACTGCTTCTTCTGTAACAAACTCTGCTGTAGCATCATCTGCAGTTTTCGTTGAAATTTCTGTCGGCTTACATGTTGCATTATTGATATAGAGATCCCAAATCTGGCGATAATTATCAAGATAAGTTCCCTTGATTGCCTCTGTGTTGTTTATTCCTTCGTCTTTATATTCATAATAAATCGGAAGATTTGCTAAATGTGTTTTAAATCTCCAATCGGAAGATCCGTCCATTCCGGCAGAAGTAAATGCTGAGAATCCAAGTTCATCTTTACGTGCTGTAATGTCTTCTACAACCTTTTTAAAGCTTTCAAAATTCGTGATATCTTTTGCTGAATATCCTGCCTTTTTCAGCAATCCTTTATTATAGATAATACCGTAATTTTCAATCACGTATGCGATTCCGGACATTTTATCGCCATCCATCAGCGCAAAGCTATCATCTGTAAGCTCCTTAGCGATATCAGAATCTTTCAAATCATAGCAATAATCCTTCCACCCCTGCAAACCAACCGGTCCATTAACCTGGAACAACGTAGGAGCATCTGTCTTTGCCATCTCTGACTTTAATGTTTTTTCATACTCACCGGAAGCTGCTGTCAGTACAGTAACCGGAACCCCTGTTTCATCTGTGTAAGCTTCTGCCAGTTCCTGCCAGTACTCATCTGCTTCTGGCTTAAAATTTAAATAGTAAACCTTTCCGCCTGCTTCTTTTCCGCTCGCTTTTTCATCGGAAGAGCTACCACAACCCGCAAGCATACCGGTAGCTACTACAGCTGTCATTATGACAGCCAGCATTTTTTTCATTTTCATAATTTTTCCTACCTTTCTTTGAACAATCCTGTTGTCCCTTTGCTAAGTATAATATTATCAAAATTAAAAAAAATGCTATAATAATTATCCAACTCCAAATACAAAAAAATATACTATTTTTCATTCTCACATTGCTGAATACTTTCGTCTGCCCTTCTGACAAACTCTTCCTCAGTCATTTGATCTTTCGCTAATTTAGGAATGATCTCTCCCAGTGTTTTTTCCTGCAGAACAGAGCTCCATTTCACCTGATAGTTGGGAACAATCTGCGGATTTTCCGTATAAGCTTTAATATAATCATTCAACAATTGAGAGTTATTCTGAGGGTCTGCGCTTAAAAGTTCTTCCTTCTGTTTGAGATTAAAAGCCGTACGATATTTCAAGAAAACAACTGCCGCCTTTTTTACTTTCTCGCTATAGCCTGACACGACTCCCCAGCCGAAAGTTTCCGGAGAAGAGATAAGTTTATTTCCCGGAAACGGCGAAAAGCGAACACTGCTTTCCATGCTTTCAGGTATCTGGTCTATCATCCAATATCCGTTGGGTATCATAGCCACTTTCCCTGACACAAAATTTTCATAGGCGACATCAAAGTCATTGTACATTGCATTTTCCGTCGTATACTGAAATAACTTTTTCAGAGTGCCTGCCAACTGCAAGCCATTTTCATTTTGATAGCTGTCGGGATACAATGCGTCCATAAACTGCGCCCCCTCCTCTGAATCTGCCAGCTCGGCTGTCGCAAGGAGCATCGGCGCCCACGCAGTCCCTTCCGTATGTAAAGCAAGCGGCGTAATTCCGCTATTTTGCAATTTGTCGCAACAATCCCAAAACTCCTCCCATGTTTGCGGGAATGCTTCTATACCTGCCTTGCGGAAAAGCTGCTCATTCCAAAACACACCAGAGCAGGAATAGAAGGCAGTGCTAAGCGGAGCAAGATAGATACTTCCATCAGACTCTGTACAAGCCTCAAGCACCGCAGGCTCGATCATCTTTTTCCATTCCTCATCTTTATTGATCACCGGTGACAGATCTTCAATCCGCTCATCTTGTAACATGAGCTGATAAAAAGATGGAAGCAGGCGAAGATCTGTAATGATTGCCGGAAGTTCATCCGTCACATTCAATCTTTTCAGATTGGTACGATATTCTTCTTCTGTCTGAAGCGCCCACTCTACATCTATCTGATACCTGCCTTTATATTCTTCATTGAACGCAGTAATCACGTCCTCATCATTTTTATTTCCCGTACTCGGGTCAATAGTCAGAAGCATCGGAATCTTTACTTCTTCGGTATACTCTGTGCGTTCTGCATCCTCTTGACGGGAACACCCCGCCAGACCCAGAGAAAACATTATACTAATAAATATTACAAAGACTTTTTTATATTTCATCATTCTCTTTCCCACTTTCCGGCAACTGTATAATACACCTTGTTCCACACGATTCAATTTCATAGTAAAAGCGAACTTCATCACCATATTTTAAACGAAGCCTTGTAATAATATTTACCACTCCATATCCATGCTTCTTATCAGGAAACACTTCTTTCAATTCAACAACGGGCACGTCTGACAACGAATTAATTCTATCAACCATTTCCGAATCCATGGGAATTCCATTGTTGTAGACCGTAAAAGTCAATTTCCCTGACAGCTCCTTCACCTCTATCCGAATGATGCCCCCTTCCTCCATATCGGCAAATCCATATTTTATTGCATTCTCTACTAACGGCTGTAAAATGAGTTTTAGAATCCATCTTTCGTTTTTTTCCACTTGACAATCTATTTCGTAAGTAAATAATCCACTGTTGCGAATCTGCAAAATCTCCATATAACTTTGCACATTTTCCAGTTCATCCCCTACTGTCACAATGTCTTTGCCTTTGCTTAACGACAGCCGCAGATATGTTGACAATGACTGGATCATCTTCATAGTTGTTTTTTCTCCGTTAATCCTTGCCAGCATATAAATAGTATCCAATGTGTTATATAAAAAATGAGGCTTAATCTGATTGATGAGCATATTCAGTTCACTTGTCCGAAGCTCCTTCTCCTGTTTCTTAATTTCATTCAGAAGATTTTCTATGTTCTGAAGCATCTCATTGTACGAATTTCCTATTTTGTCCAATTCTGTATTTGTCTCTATTTTTACCGTACGAGAAAAATCTTTTCCGTCAAACTGCTCCATTTCTTTACTGAGCATTAAAATCGGCTTTGTAAATATTTTTGAAATATAAAAGCTTACCTCCATCGCAATTATGATCACCACGAGATAAATCACCAATAATACCAGAGCAATCTCGGTCATCCCCCGGTTTAACACTGTATTAGGCACCAAGGTAAATATGGTAAAACCGCTTTCCTGCTGGCGATATGCCTGCAGCATTCCGCTGCGCAGCCGTTCTCTTTCCAGAATCATTCCCGCTCCTTTGTATTTAAATAATCCGGTTATTTTTTCTTCATCCTGCTCATTCAGTGCAAAGGACTCCGGTGTGTATTGCATGCAAAGGTTGCCTTTGTCATCAACAACTCCAACGACGATATCTTCTATTCCGTTCTGTTCTTCCACGATACTTTCCAGATACTTCTCATCCATTTTAAAAAATAGCATCCCCGGAGCATGTGCATCCTCCATATTGCGTACATTGCGTCCGATAAACAGTTCCGACCTGCCCGTCTGGAACAATGTATCTTCCTGAAAGAACCATTGGGTCTTGGCGTAATTTGATGAAAGCTTTTTCTCTATTCCGCTCTTTTTAAAGTCCTTATATGAAAGATTTGAATATGATTTTGTATAAACATTTTCTTTATTGTCAATATAGCAGTACTCTGACACATAATCTAAATCTGTATAGGCAAAATACTTACTCAGGGCATTTTTCTCCCCCAGCTCCAGTTCTGCCGCCTGCAGGCTTCTCTGAACATTTTTGTCAGTGATGCACTCGGCAGTAACCTCTTCGCTTTTCTTATATAAACCGTCAAGAGTAATGCCCATTTTTTCTGTCATGAACTCATACTTATCCAAAACCACGTTTGATATGTTTTTTCGCACATAGACCCCAACACCCACGCTGGATAATAACAATGCCAACGCAAGCAACAGCACTATATTAATCAAATATTTCTTCTGTATGCCTGATATTCTCTGTATTTTCATAGGTCATGTTCCTTTTTATATTCGCTGGGAAGTTTTCCGGTATACTCTTTAAACAAATGGGAAAAATACGAGGAATTCCCAATACCGACTTGTTCACATATAGCCCCTATACTAACTTTCCCTTCTTCCAACAGCCTTTTTGCCCTCTCCATTCTTCGTTCCATCAAATATTTCTTAAATGTCATATGAAATGTGTTTTTAAATATCCGTCCAAAATATACAGAATTTAAATATACATGATTAGCTACTGATACAATTGACAGATCTTCTTCATTCAAATGCTCCTCTATGTATGCAACAGCTTCTGACATATATTCTTTGAAAAACTTTGTTTCATTACCGCATCCTTTTTCCTTCCTCTTCTCGATCACATTGCACAAAATTTTGTAGCATACATCAATCGATTTACCGGCTGTCAGTTTTTGAATATTTGAATAGTATTTTTGATACTGATCCATTAGTTCTTCCGTAATCCCGTACGAATTTCTTAACATCGACTCTGTCTTCAGCATAATCCTGTGTATCTCATACATCTGCCGTTCTTCCTCTTCCGGAAGTCCATAAACAAAATGAATAAATCCTTCTTTCAGTTCCTTAACATCATTTCTTCTGATTGCATTAAGAATCATGGTTTCATAATCCTCGGAGTGTGCTTTCTCAACATCTTCCTCCAACTCTTCCGGCATTGTAAATGCACTGGCTCCCGACATACATGCCAGTTCAAATAATTTTGCCGCCTCATTGTAACTTTTTTTAATGCCTTCTATTCCCTTATATGGTTTCGATATTGCCGCAACGACCGGATAATCTTTTTCTTTTACCATTTCAAACAGCTGCTTTAGCGTGATAACAGATTCTCCACTTAACGCCTTTATAATGAAGATGATGGCACTCTCTTCACTTTCAAATACCCAGTAAAAAAAAGATGCTCCGATATAGTTTTCCAATAGTTGGAGCATTGCAAATTTTTTTGTCTCGTAATCAAGTGAATTTGTGATCTTGTATGAAAGATCAACATCCACATAAGCTGTAATGAACTTATCATTCTTCTCTAAAGTTGTATCTAACGTTTGAAACGCTTGTTCCACCTTTTCAATCGAAAGTTTGTTTTTTACATATTTTTGAAGTATCACCTTTAGAAATGCATCTTTTTCCTTGACGATCAAATCTTCCCATCTTTCCAGCTTTTCTTCATTCTGGATCTGTCCCATGCAAGATTCATATGCTCCACACATAGTTTGCCTTAATTCGTCATCATTAATAGGTTTCAGTAAATAAGCAAATGCCCCAAGATCACAGGCTTGTTTTGCATATTCAAAATCTCGGTATGCACTGAGCACAACAAAAAGACAATATATTTTTTCCTTTTCAATCTCTTGCATGACCTGAAGTCCCGAAACCTTTTTCATTCTGATGTCCGTCAAAACCACATTAGGTTTTTTATCCTTTATTACCTGAATAGCCTGATCTCCATCTCTGGCGCTGCCTACAACTTCAAACCCCATCCCTGCCCAATCATATGTTTTCAACAGTCCTTCTAATAAAATAGGTTCATCATCAACAATAACCAACTTAAGTAATTCCATAACTTTTATCCCCTATATCTTTGATTTTAAACACTCCGGATTTTATGTTTAAGCATTATTCTTGACCATAAAGTAATGTTCTGCAGATAAATTCCATTGTCTTTTATTATAAAGACTCCATTATGCAAAGTACAGTAAAACTATTTTGACCGAGTTTTCTAATTATTCTTCATAGCCATCGCTCCTTGGAATTTCTAATTATTTCTTGAATTTATATTTTCCTTTTCCGTACCCAGATACTGGCTCAATAATATCTGCCTGCACCAAATTAGAAAGAAGTTTTGAAGCACCTGAAGCTTTCAACTCAAGAACTTCCATAGCTGCACTTCTTCCAAACACTTCATCAAAGCCAAACTTCTCAAAGAGTCTATGGATATGAACCATCGTTTTTTCCGAGAAATCGCTGCCTTTTTCGGAAAATACACTTTCAATATCCACTTTTTTATCTTGAATGTCCACTTTTTTATTTTCAATATCCACTTTCGCATCCCCAATGTCCACTTTTTCTTCGTTCAAAAGTCCGCTTATGTGAAGATTTCGATTATGAAGCTCATTTTTCTCATTCAAAAGCAGATTTCTAAGAAATGCTTCCAGATACTCTGTTGTTTCGTGAATACCTTTTTGCAGGTTCGTATAGTTTGCACGGACAAGTGCATTTCTGAAATACCACGCATTTTCCGCAAAAATAGCATTGGTTGCATAGAATCCAAGTGTCCTTAAATATTTGATGAAGAACACTGCCGTTGTTCTCGTATTGCCTTCCCCGAAGATATGGATTTGCCATAACCTTGAAATAAATACCGCAAGATGATGGATAATCTCATCCATTGAAAGCCCTTTATAACTAAAATCCTTCTCCTGCGAAAAATCATATTCAAGTGTGGCTCTCAGTTCGGAAGCACTGCCGTACATAACAGTTGCCCCATCAAGCACCCATTCTTTCTTTGTGATGTTATAATCTCTAATCTTTCCGGCGTGTTTATAAATACCCCGAAAAAGTTTGCGGTGGATAGAAATATACTCATTCGGAGAAAATGAGAACGCTGTTTCGGAAAGAATTTCTGCAATACGGGATGAAACCTTATCAGCTTCTTCGGTACGATCATCATCGGACAAATGCACTGGTCTTTCCTCATAGTAGCTGTCAATAAGACTTTGTGCTTCTTTCATTGTGATTTTGCCTTCAATATTCTGAATGGCAGTATCAATCAAATATTTAGATGGTTTGAGTCCGTCCACCGCCTGAAGTCCAATTGCTGTACTCCAAACATAACCTTTATGAGCTTTATCCGGTTCAGACTCCCTCAGATATTCCTTAAACGGGTCTTTTTCCATAATTGCTATCTCTCCTTTAAATTTCCTTTCTAAATTCCTTTTCATTCTTTTTAAAAAAATTATAAAAATATCTTACATTCTCCAAATCACTCCATTTCGTAATATCATACTCTTTTGAATCAATATTATATATTTTTGCATTCAAAGTTCCTAACATAAAAGGCGAGTGTGTTGCAACAACAAATTGACACTCTAACAGTCTTGCCATTTTATTGATTTCTTCAGCTAATGCCACTTGATTTGCAGGAGAAAGAGATACTTCAGGCTCATCCAATAAATATAAAGCTTCGGGTTGTAAGAACTCATCAAAGTATTGCATAGACGTCTCACCATTGGAATATTTTTCCTGCGCATACATTATATATTCCATTTGCTTTGAACCTTCCTTTGACTGTAAATACTTTTCTGCATCCTCTTTCTTCATTCCTCTTTTTATATAATCATATAACGTTCCATCGGATAATACTTGTTTCTGCTGAATTTTCTTTACCTCATACAGAATATCTTCACTTTTAATATAACGGCTATTCTTGGGTAAGGATCGTATTTCCCGACCGAACTCATCTTCCCCCAGACTATACGAACATTCCGATGAAAATGCATCGCAGTAATTTGTTATACCATAAGAATTGCTTGTTGCATTCTCCTTCCCTTTTAGTCCTAACTTATTTGCGATAATATTTAATAATGTCGATTTTCCGGAACCATTATTTCCATAAAAGACTGTGATTGGAGTAAATACAAAAGGCTCTATATACTTTCCTCTAAAAACATTATACGGATAAATATTAGGATTAGATATTTGGCAATCGCTCAATTTAAAACTACTCAAATATATCATGAATCCCCCTCCTTCACCTGATTTCTTTTTCTTTAACCCAGTGTATCACATTTCCTTTATAAAAAGGACACTCCCTGAAAGATTTTTCTTTCAAAAAGTGCCCTCAATAATTTTTGTTGTCCAATTGTTGTCAAATCAAACTTTTGTTGCAAAATTATGATGTTTTCTAACTCTCTTAATACAATTTTGCTCCTGCTGGAATTTTATCATCCAGGATCAGAACATTCAATCCTTCTCTTCCCTCTACAAGATGTGTAGCGGAAATGATCATACCACAAGAATCAATTCCCATCATCTTACGTGGTGGAAGGTTTGTGATTGCAAGTAATG